>Ga0209344_10000792_pt1 | contig 48664 bp, 53 predicted proteins | sample Cruoilmetagenom6_FD_187293 | JGI IMG/M metagenome (GOLD analysis project Ga0209344, IMG submission 187293) | Oil polluted marine microbial communities from Coal Oil Point, Santa Barbara, California, USA - Santa Barbara Oil Seep Sample 6 (SPAdes)... | ecosystem: Environmental > Aquatic > Marine... | reverse complement strand
AGTTTTCCGAAAAACTAATCCGAAAAAATATTACCTTCATCATTGAACCCTACATCCGCTTTGAAGGACAGGTGGGAGAGCAAGCCACGATGTTTTTTAAAGATCCCGCTGGAAATGCTCTTGAGTTTAAAGCCTTTGCTGAACTAAAACAACTTTTCGCTAAATGATGAAAAAAATCCCAACCCAAATAATAAGACAGATTTTCGTCATTTTGCTCATTTTAACAATGGGCAGTCTTATTTTTAGGGAATTACTTCCTTACCTCACGGGGGTGTTGGGAGCAGTTACAATCTACGTTTTAATGCGCAAATGGATGGCGCATTTGGTGAACAAAAGAAAATGGTCATCTCCCCTTGCCGCTACGGTTTTGATGTTGCTTTCCTTTGTGGGCATTCTTATTCCCGTAACCGGAATAGTATTGATGCTTACCAATAAAATAGGAAAAGCCGTTCAAAATTCTGAACAGGTGGTTCAAGCCTTCAAGGAACAACTTAGTAAAATTGAGGATAATGTTGGGTACGATTTAAATTCGCAGATAGACACTTCTGCAATTACCGGATGGGTTTCGCATAATCTTCAAAATGTGGCCGGCGGAACTTTTAATGCATTTATAGCTATAGGTTTAATGTATTTTATGCTATACTATATGTTTACAAATCGGAAAGATTTACGGGATTCACTTAAAGAATACATACCTATGGACCGTGAAAATTTACAGGAAATAGGGAAGGAGGTACAGGCTATGGTGCGTTCCAATGCACTAGGTATTCCTTTGGTAGCTGTGGCTCAGGGTATTGTGGCATTGATTGGTTTTTTAATCTTTGGAATTGAAGATCCGTTATTTTGGTTCGTAATAGTAACTATAGGTAGTATGATTCCTTTTGTTGGAACACTGGTAGGAATTTTACCTGTATTTGTGCTCACCCTTTCTACCGGACATAGTTTTCAGGCTTGGGGAATTCTTATTTACGGTTTTGTAGTAGTTGGCTCAACCGATAATATTATCCGTCTGTATGTTCTAAAAAAATTGGACAATGTTCACCCCCTTGTTACCCTAATCGGTGTAATTGTGGGCGTCCCATTATTTGGCTTTATTGGTTTAATTTTTGGTCCGCTTCTCATCAGCCTCTTTATGGTTATTGTTCGAATTTACAGAAAGGAATACGGTAAAGAAGATGTAATTTCCGAAAACGAACGATTGTAAAATTTGAAATAAATGTTTTCTAAAATTCAAAGGACGGCCTTTCCTCCTATCAAAAAACCGATGATGGTTTGGGATGGAAAGTGTGGTTTCTGCAGATATTGGATTTCACGATGGAAATCTAAAACTGGCAATAACATTGACTACCGCACATTTCAGGAAGTTGCCGAAATGTATAATGATATTCCATTAAAGGAATTCAAAAAAGCTTCAAGACTTATTGAAACCAACGGCAGTATTTATAGTGGCCCGGATTCCGCTTTCCGCAGCTTCAACTATTTCGAGAAAAAGGATACAAGATGGCATCGCTGGTACACACGCTACACTTGGTTTACGTGGCTGAGTGACCATAGTTACAATTTTATCGCAAAAAACCGAAGCCTTATGTTTACTCTTACCAAATTATGCTTCGGAAAAAATCCGAAAACGATCAGACCCTATTGGATTTTATGGCTTCTCGTTTTGTTCGCCGCACTTTATTTTTTGGCGCAATTATTATAACAAAATTTTAAAATTTTTGCCTTTCAATTTTTTTATCTTTATTAAAAAAGAAAAACTATGGCCTTTAAAGGAATATTATCAAAAATGTTATCCGATTCTGAAAATGGGGAAAGCGTAACTGAAAATTACGTAAAAGGAAAGGTAACAAAAATCAAAGAAGAAGATGTTGAAGTTGTTACAGACAATGAAGTGGCAATTAATAAAAAATTCAGCGAAACAAATTCTCTTTCAAAATATAAAGAGCTCGGAAAAGTTTTAATAGGAATGCTGAAAGATATAAAAAACGGGGTGTATGAACATGTACCTTGGTTTACTATCGCCACTATAGTTATGGCCCTATTTTATGTTTTGAACCCAATGGATATTATTCCGGATTTTATTCCGGGATTAGGCTACATTGATGACATGGCGGTTCTTTCAATTGGGATGGGCTGGATACAAAGCGACCTTCACAAATATTTGGACTGGAAAATAGAACAAGGTAAAGGAATTTAATTTCCGCTACGCTGTTCTCTTGCCAAAAGTGTATTTTTTAAAAGCATGGCGATGGTCATTGGACCTACGCCTCCGGGAACGGGCGTAATGAAGGATGCTTTTTTGCTTACATTTTCAAAATCTACGTCGCCTGTAATTCTATAACCTCTGGGACTATTTGGGTCTTCAACCCTTGTAATTCCAACGTCAATAATCACGGCATCGTCTTTAACCATTTCAGCTTTCAAGAAGTTTGGAACTCCCAATGCTGATATAATAATATCGGCCTGTGTGGTTATTTGTGCAATATTTTTTGTGTTACTATGGGTTAAGGTTACGGTACTATTCCCTGGCCAACCTCTTCGACTCATCAAAATACTCATCGGTCGGCCAACAATGTGGCTTCTGCCTATAACTACTGTATGTTTTCCTTTGGTATCCACGTCGTAACGCTGAAGCAATTCAAGTATTCCGAAGGGAGTTGCGGGAATAAACGTACTCATATCTAAAGCCATTTTCCCAAAGTTTTCGGGATGAAAACCATCCACATCTTTTGAAGGATCTACCGTAAGCAATACTTTCTGTGTATCAATCTGCGGAGGCAACGGAAGCTGAACAATGAAACCGTCAATATTGTCGTCTTCGTTCAATTCCTTAATTTTTTTCAGTAATTCAAGTTCGCTCGTTGTATGCGGCATCCGCACCATAGTAGATTCAAAACCCACACGTTCGCAGGCTTTAACCTTGCTTCCGACATAAGTTAAACTAGCACCATCATCACCAACGATTATGGCTGCGAGATGCGGCACTTTTTCACCATTGGCCTTCATCTTATCTACTTGGGCAGCGATTTCGTTTTTGATGTCGTTGCTTACTTTTTTTCCGTCTAGAATTGTCATTGGTTCTGGGTTCTGGGTTTTGTAGGTTCAGGGTTATTTGAATTTTGAACCTTTAAAATCTGATTTACTTAAATAAGATATAAAAGATCCTAATTTTTTATTTTGTAGAAGCGCTTTATTATTTATAATTTGAAATTGTTCCTCAGAAATATGTTTTCTATCTAAACATCGAAATAATTGTGATCGCAGTTCTGCACATGAAGCTTTGGAGATACTTAAGTATTGCCTTAATTCCTTATTGCCATTCCTTTCAAAACCTTCTGCAATATTATCCATAATTGAACCCGAAGATCTACTCATTTGATTTCTTAACTCAAAATCCTTACCTAAGGCGGTTTTCTGAAATAATTCATAAACATCTTGACAAATTACTCTTGCAAGTTGCCATACTTCTAGGTCTTCAAAAGATTCAATTTTACTCATAAACTAATATCATTAAACCTTAAAACTCAGAACCCAGAACAAGAAATCACCGCATCTTCCCCATAGCTTGCATCATCTTTCTTCCGCCGCCGCCTTGCATCATCTTCATCATTTTACTCATTTGGTCGAATTGCTTTAAAAGTTGGTTTACTTGCTGCACGCTTGTTCCGCTTCCGGAGGCAATTCGCTTTTTGCGGCTGCCGTTTATAATGGCTGGTTCGGTTCTTTCCTTTGGCGTCATTGAATGTATTATTGCCTCAATTCCTTTAAAAGCATCATCATCAATATCAACATCCTTCAACGCTTTTCCGGCACCGGGTATCATTCCTACCAAATCCTTCATGCTTCCCATTTTCTTAACCTGTTGGATTTGGTTAAGGAAATCATCAAAACCGAATTGATTCTTCGCAATTTTCTTCTGAAGTTTTCTCGCTTCCTCTTCATCAAACTGTTCCTGCGCTCTTTCAACAAGTGAAACAACGTCTCCCATCCCCAATATTCTATCCGCCATACGGGCTGGGTGGAACACATCGATAGCATCCATTTTTTCACCCGTACCGATGAATTTGATGGGTTTATCGACCACACTTTTAATGGAAATAGCCGCTCCACCACGGGTATCACCGTCCAATTTGGTAAGAACGACCCCTTCAAAATTCAACCTATCGTTGAAAGCTTTGGCGGTATTTACCGCATCCTGACCAGTCATTGCGTCCACCACAAAAAGAGTTTCCTGCGGATTTATGGCTTTATGGACGTTGGCGATTTCGGTCATCATCGCCTCGTCTATGGCCAGACGACCTGCGGTATCCACAATTACTACATTGAAGCCATTTTGCTTTGCGTGTGCGATTGCATTTTGTGCAATTTGAACCGGATTTTTATTTTCGGGTTCGCTATAAACTTCCACTCCTATTTGGTCGCCAACTACGTGCAATTGGTTTATTGCCGCGGGACGGTAAATGTCGCAGGCAACCAAAAGTGGTTTTTTTGTTTTCTTTGTTTTAAGGTAATTCGCAAGTTTTCCTGAGAATGTGGTTTTACCACTACCCTGCAGACCGGACATTAAAATAACCGTGGGCGCACCACTTAAATTGATGCCGGCCGTTTCGCCACCCATCAATTCGGTAAGTTCATCCTTAACCAATTTTACCATCAATTGACCCGGTTGCAGCGTAGTAAGTACGTTTTGGCCCAGTGCCTTTTGTTTTACGGTATCGGTAAATTCCTTGGCAGTTTTAAAGTTAACGTCGGCATCCAAAAGGGCGCGGCGCACTTCCTTTAAAGTTTCGGCTACGTTTACTTCGGTAATGCTTCCATGACCTTTCAGTACATGTAGCGCTTTGTCCAGCTTATCGCTTAAATTATCGAACATATTCTTCCTTTCTTAATAAGGTTGCAAAGATAAAAAAAGTAAACAGTATGGGATGGCAGTATGCAGTGTTTATTAGCTATTAAATATTATTGAAAAGCACTTTCCAAAAAAATATCTATTTTGTGGTTATATTTTACAGATTCCGAATAAAAATTATGATAAAACGAAAACTACTCTCGCCATTTCAAAAATTTGTAAACCTCCAAAGTTCCAGCGGTATCCTTCTATTGGCCACTACCATCATTGCATTGATTTGGGCAAATTCTACTTTTTCAGAAAGCTACCAATCATTCTGGAATTATGAATTAGGTTTCACTTCAGATAGTTTTGAACTCAAAAAACCCTTAATCCTATGGGTGAATGATGGACTGATGGCAATTTTCTTTTTTTTGATTGGACTTGAGATAAAACGGGAATTTTTAATTGGCGAGCTCAATTCCACAAAAAAAATTATGTTCCCGCTCTTTGGCGCTGTCGGAGGGATAGCACTTCCAGTTATTCTTTTTATTTTTTTAAATCAAAACCCAGACACATTAAAAGGTTGGGGAATCCCAATGGCCACAGATATTGCTTTTGCTTTGGCAATAATTAAAGTCTTGGGAAATAGAGTGCCCCTGAGCTTAAAAATATTCCTTACGGCTTTTGCTATTGTAGATGATTTAGCAGCAGTGTTGGTAATTGCCATTTTTTATAGTAGTAATTTAAACCTATTAATGATTGCTATCGCTTTGGTGATGTTAGCCATCATTTATTTTTTAAGCAACAAGGGATATTATTCAGATTTTGCCACCCTTATATTTGGGTTTATAATATGGTTATTGTTTTTGAAAGCCGGGCTACACCCTACTCTTGCCGGTATTTTAATGGCGTTCGCTGTGCCGGTAAGACAAAAAATAAGTACCCACGAATTAACCGCGCAACTGGAAACTATAGTAGAAAAAATTAAAAAGAGTTCCATTCTACAAAAACCTTTACTATCCCCGCACCAATTAGTATTAATAGATGAAATGGAAGACTGGGCCGAAAAGTATCAATCGCCATTGCAGACTTTGGAAAACAGGCTTCACAATTGGGTGGCATATGTAGTAATCCCAATATTCGCGCTTGCAAACGCTGGGGTTGCTATTAATAGTGCAGGCGAACTGGAAAATATGCTAATCATAAACATTGTAATCTGCTTGGTTTTAGGGAAAAGTATTGGGATTTCAGCGGTAATATTTTTAGCTAGAAAACTAAAGATCATTACAGTGCCGCAAGACATTTCCAACAAACAAATAATAGGGGTTTCGTTCTTGGCGGGAATTGGCTTTACCATGGCAATATTTATTGCCAGCCTAGCTTTTATCAGCAGTCCAGAATATATCGATTCTGCAAAAATTGGAATTTTAATTGGTTCTTTTATTTCGGCAATTATCGGATTTAGCATACTTCGATTCAAAACCGTGAAAGGAAGATTCGATCATTCTTAATCGGAAGAAAAATAAAAGAGCTAAGGCTTCAACGGAATTTTAATAAATGTTACAACTCCATTGTTGCCTTTATTGTTTTCAACTTTAAATTCAAAGCTATTTCCATATAGCGTTTTCAATCTTTCTTGGGTGTTTTTGAGACCCAATCCATTTTGTAGCAATTGCTCAAAAGACTGCGTTAATGGTTCGCCGTTGTTTTCAATTTCAATAAAAAGATATTCGCTCTTTTTATAAATTTTAAGACTTACATTCAATTCGGTTGAATTATAGCCGTAGCCGTGTTTAAGCGTATTTTCAACCATTGGCTGCAAAAGCATATGCGGCACCAATATATTTTCAACATCTTTTTGAATATCTTTTTCAATGGAAAGATGGTCTGAAAACCTGACGGAAATTATAGAAATATATTTATCGAGAAGCGCAAGTTCCTTTTGAAGCGGTATTAAATTCTCATCCTTAAAATCCAAAATATCTCGAAAAAGATCCCCAAAATCCGCAATCAAATTTTGCGATTTCTCCTTATCAATTTCCACCAAAGCGGAAATACTGTTTAGGGTGTTGAATATAAAATGCGGGTGCAATTGCGCTTTCAACATATTTAGATTAGCATTCGCCAAATGCGTTTCTATCTGTGCTTTTTGAATTTCAATGTTTCGCACTTTTTTTATGTAATAATAAACGTTTATAATACCGATCATTGCGAAATAAATCAGAAAATTAACCTCAACAACCGCCACAAAATGGTTGAAGGACATATAGCGGGAAGCTTCAGAAACAGTAGTTTCACCAATTAAAAACGAAATAACGGCGGTGACAAAAAAGATAACATAACCAATAAAAAAGGAAAAGAAAAGATGCACCCAAATTATCTTCTTCCATCCTTCAGCGCCCCATTTTTCAAACATTAATTTTGTGAGATAGCTTATAAAAGCCATAAAAACAATCACAACAATCCAATCAATAAAAACGCCGTAATTAAATAGCTGCTTCCAACTTAAAGGCCCGTAACTGCTGGTTCCCATTACTTTATAATAGCTTTTTCTGAACTGGACCAACAACACAACAATGGTGTAAAAAACAGCGAGATATTGCAGAAGTTTTATGTCGATGTATTTTTTTAGCATTTCTTACACGCCCAATATTTGTTGAAATTCCTTACGGTAACTTTTGCTTACACGGAAAAGCGAGCCGTCTTTCATTTTTACATCCATTTCCCCGAAATTTGAATGGATTACCTTTTCCAAAAAAGCAGTGTTTATAATTGTTGAACGGTGAATTCGAAGCATTTGTCTGCTATCCATTTCCTCAATTATATTTTGAAGCGAATCGCGGAGCACATGTTTTTTCTCCGTCGTACAAATTTCAACATAACTGCCCGACGCGAGAATATATTGAATTTCCGAATAATCTATAAAAGAAACCGTATTCCCAATTTTTACCGGTAGTTTACTTTTGGAAGTAGTGCTGGTTTTTTCCGACTTTTCTGTCTCAATATATTGCAATAACTTTTGGAATTTGCGTTCCAAACTATTTCCCGTTTCACTTTTAAATTGCTGTGTTGCCCTTGCCACCGCTTGTTCAAAACGCTCTTTTTTAAACGGTTTCAATAAATAGTCCAAGGCGAAGGCTTCAAAGGCTTTTACGGCATAGGTATCAAAAGCAGTCACAAAAATTACCATTGGTTTTTTGTTGGTTTTCAGCTTTTGCAATACATCAAAACCGCTCATATCCTTCATTTGGATGTCCAAGAAAATAAGGTCTGGCTGCAGTGCCTCTATATTTGAAACTGCTTCCTTGCCAGTTTTGCATTGACCGAGCAATTGCAAATCGTCCATTTCATCAACCAAAGCGAGCAATCGCTTTCTGGCCAAAGGTTCATCGTCAATTATTAGGCAACTTATTTTCATTTAATAGCACAATCTATTTTAAAATCAAGAGTAAATGTAGCAAACCTTGCAATCATTTTGGTAGAATTGTTTTCGCCCAACTTGTGATATCCGCCTTTCAAAACACGCTTTTAGGCATTCACGCCAATTATTCAGCCGTTCACATCATTTTCATAGACAGTAGATTTTTGAGGTTTCTGAGGAAATACTTCCTTTTCAAAAAAATGGTTTAAAACAAATTTACGGTCATTCAAAACAATATTATTCCATCCACAACAAAACCAAAAATTACAGTTGACTTTCAAATTAATTTCACTTTTGAAAAATATTAAAACCATACTATTATGACAAAATCAATGCTACTTTTCAGCATTTGCGCAATTCTATTTTTTACGGAAAAAACACGAGCGCAATCTTTTGAGGAAACAACTTTTGAAGATATAACCACCACGCCCTCCGCTTCACGAAGCGCCAATTTTGTTGATGTGAACGGCGATAATTGGGATGATATTTTCTTCACCAATGGCCCTGCCGACGGACAAAACAATATGCTGTACATAAACAATGCGGACGGTACTTTTACAACCATAACCGCGGATGATATTGTTTCGGATAATGACCGTTCAGACGGGGCGAGCTTTGCCGATGTGGATAATGATGGCGATTTGGATGGGGTTGTGGTTACCTACGGCAGAAATGGCGTTGGCAAGAAAAATTATTTCTACCGAAACAACGGCGACGGCACCTTTGAATATGAACCAAGTAACGCTATTGGAATTCCTTTGACGTATTCTGAAATGGTGAATTGGATAGACATAAACAACGATCAGTTTTTGGATGCGTACATTACAAATAGTATTGTTTCCACCCGAAACCTTTATTTTGAAAACCAGGGCGATGGATCTTTTGCACCCGTAACTGGTCTCCCCATTACCAGTGAAACCCTTGCTTCCCGCTCCATAAATTGGATAGATTATGACGGCGATGGCGACTGCGATTTGTTTGTGGCGAATGAAAACAACGCCAATAATTCACTTTTTAGGAATGATGGGCCGGATAATTTTACGCAAATAACCAATCTTTACATTACGCAAAACGGAAAGAATTCGGCCGGCAGTTCGTGGGCAGATGTAGATAACGATGGTGATTTCGATCTTTTTATTGCCAATTGGGATGGACAGAACAATCAACTTTTCATCAATGAAAATGGGACTTTTACGGAGCAAATCGGTTCCGCGATTGCTGCAGAAACAGGAAGTTCTTTCGGTTCTGCCTTTGCGGATGTTGATAACGATGCCGATTTGGATCTATTGGTTTGCAACGCCTACTTTGCTGGGCAGACAACCAATTCGCTTTTTATAAATGACGGAAGCGGAAATTTTTCAAAAGATACCAGCAGCAGTTTGGCAAACCACCCAGGCAATACATTTGGCTGTGCCTTTGGTGATTATAACAATGACGGTTGGCTGGATGTAATTTTGGCAAATACACTAAATGAAAGCCAAAGTAATTCCCTTTTTAAAAATACGGGCACGGGCAACAATTGGATAAAAATTCGATGTGTGGGCGACCCTTCCAATAGTTCGGCGGTGGGAGCGAAAGTTAGGATTAGGGCAACCATAAATGGAAACGAAATATGGCAAACCCGGCAAATAGAAGCCGCAAGTGGCTATTGCAGCCAAAATAGTTTTACAAATCATTTTGGATTGGGCGATGCCGTAACCGTTTCTGAAATTGAAATATCGTGGCCATCCGGAGCGGTGGAGACTTTTACAAATATTGAAGGCAATAACGGTTATTTGGTCGTGGAAGGAAACGGAATTCAATTGGGAACGTCGGCCCCCATAAAATATGGGTATGTGGTTTATCCCATACCTTCTGATGATGTTTTAACTATAAATTTCCCCGAAAATGAAACAAACTCAACAGTGGAAATATATGATTTAAACGCACGAAAAGTGAACGAATACAATATTTCAAATAAAGCCTCCATTCAAATGGACGTAAGCCATTTAAACACTGGAGAGTATATTTTAAGGATAACACACAATGCAAAAATCACTTCCCATAAAATTATAATTAAATAGAAAACTGCGCTCATAAATATCGGTTTTAAGTGAACGTGCTATTTTTTCCTGTGGAAATTCAGCACGTTTTTAATATCTTCACTTTTCCAAAAACCAAAAATTCATGAAACTCATACGCACCGATTCTTCCAACCAGGATTTTATCGAATTGGTTAAAAATCTTGATGCAGATCTTGCTATTCGTGATGGCGAGGACCATCCCTTTTACGATCAGTTCAATAAAATTGATTCAATAAAACATGCAGTCGTTTTTTATGACGAAAACCACCGGGCTGTGGGTTGCGGCGCCATAAAACATTTTGAAACGGGCACAATGGAAATAAAACGCATGTTTGTGCCAATGGAAGAAAGAGGAAAAGGAATTGCGAAGAAAATCTTGACCGAACTTGAAACTTGGGCCGGTGAACTGGGCAACCGAAAATGTATATTGGAAACCGGGATAAGACAACCCGAAGCTATTTCACTTTATAAAAAATGCGGCTATACATTTATAGATAATTATGGCCAATATTCTGGCGTGGAAAACAGTATTTGTTTTGAAAAGTTATTAGATAAGATTAATAGATGAAAATAAAATCGAATGCTTCTTCGGCAGAAATATCATCACCCTTTTACAAAATTAACGAAGATTTTTGCAGGAAATTTGAAAATTATATATCAACCAAAAATGGAAAGGTTAAAGGAAATTACAATGCATGGTCTTATCTGGTTGAAGGTAAAATTATAAATCCAACACCTTGGAATTTAAAATATAAAAAAGCGACTTACACCTCATCTGGAAATTTACTTCTTTCTTCAAAAAAACAAAACCTTCTTACGATGGTAGAATGGTCTACCCTTTCTCTTGATTCAAATAATTCAGAATTTGAAATTTTAAGAAAAGATAGAATAGGGCTGATGAATATGATTTTAAAAAATGATTTTAAAAAATATAAATCGACTGAAGATTACTTGATTCGGAAATCTGGAAATAATAATGTACCGCTTGAAAAATATTACGACGCTCTGAAACCGATTTTCGATTCCAAAGAAATTTATTCAATTATCCAAAAGAATAAGATTCTTACAATTTCACTCCGAACCGATCAACATCTTTTTGATATTTTCGACAAACTAATTTCAGTATAAAAAAATAATTACATAAAATTAGAAAATTATTCGCTTTATTATCGTAATATTGCAATGAATAAATAAAACTATTATGGGAATCACAAAAACAGAAATATTTACAGACAGCCAAAACCAAGTTGCCAATTTCGCCAAAGCGTTTGGGCACCCCGCCCGAGTTGCAATTCTTCAGCATTTATTTAAAATAAACGCTTGTATATGTGGCGATTTGGTGGAAGAAATTGGCCTTGCACAGCCCACCATAAGCCAGCATTTAAAAGAGCTTAAAAATATTGGCCTTATTAAGGGAAGTATTGAAGGCACGAGTATTTGCTACTGTATTCACACAGAAAATTGGGCTGCAATGAAAACGGCAATGAACCAATTTTTAAATCAAGATTTAGAAAATAATACAAACTGTTGCTAATTTTTAAAACATATACTATGAAACTTTCAGAAATAAAAAATCATTTAAACAATTTGGAGCAAATCACTTTTATGCTTCCAAACGGCGAATTGGTACCCACGCATTTTCACGTTACCGAGGTCGGAAAAATCACCAAACATTTCATTGACTGCGGTGGCACGGTTCGCCATGAGGAAGTTGCAAACTTCCAACTTTGGAGTACAGATGATTATAACCATCGTTTACATCCGGAAAAACTTCTGCATATCATTGAACTTTCAGAAAAGGTACTAGCGCTAGAAGATTTGCAAATTGAAGTAGAATATCAAGCAGAAACTATTGGCAAGTTCGGGTTGGATTTTGATGGTAAAAACTTTTTGTTAACCACAAAACAAACCGATTGTCTGGCAAAGGAAAACTGCGGTATTCCTGCTGAAAAACCAAAAAGAAAACTTGCCGAGATAAATAACGAACCTTGCTGCTCGCCAGATGGCAATTGTTGCTAAAATGAAATTGATTGAAATTTCAAAAGAAAACTATCCCGAAGTCGCCAGAATTTATGGCGAAGGTTTGCTAACGGGAACGGCAACTTTTGAAACTACAATTCCCAGTTGGGAAAAATGGGACGCCGGGCACCTTCCCTTCGGAAGAATAATGGCCGTTGAAGAGAACAATAATTTAGGTTGGGCGGCTCTTTCTCCCGTTTCAAGTAGATGTGTTTATGGCGGCGTGGCCGAAGTAAGCGTGTATGTTTCTGACAGCGCAAGAGGAAATGGTGTTGGCGAATTTCTGCTTAAAAAGCTTATCGAGATAAGCGAAGAGAACAATATTTGGACTTTGCAATCGGGCATTTTTCGCGAAAATGTACCTAGCCATAAACTACACATTAAATGTGGTTTTCGGGAAATTGGCTATAAAGAAAAAGTTGGACAACTTCGTGGCGTTTGGAAAGATAATGTGCTTTTGGAGCGACGCAGCAAAATAGTTGGAATATAAAATCATCAATACCAAATGAAATTACTGAAACCAATACAGGAATATATAGAAACCTTGGACACCGCAAGTATTTCCGAAGAACGGAAAAATGTTTTGCAGCCTCTTGTTGAGTATATAAATTTAAAAGTACGAGACAGGCAAACCATCCAACTGAATTTTATTTGCACCCACAATTCGCGCCGAAGCCATTTGGCTCAAGTTTGGGCCCAAACCATGGTGCCATATTTCAATGTTCCAAATGTTGAATGTTTTTCTGGCGGCACTGAAACCACAGCCGTTTATCCAATGATTATTGAAACTTTGGAAAATGCTGGGTTTCAAATTTCAAAAGAAGGGGATAGTAAAAATCCAATTTACAGTATAAACTATTCCTTGGAAGAAAAACCCATCATCGCCTTTTCAAAAAAATATGACGACGATTTCAATCCACAAAGTGCATTTGCAGCAATAATGACTTGTTCACAAGCTGATGGCGGCTGTCCCTTTGTTGCAGGTTCTGAAAAACGGATTTCCATAATGTATGAAGACCCAAAAGTTTCGGACGGCACACTTCAGCAAAAAGAAGTTTATCTGGAACGTAGCGAGCAGATTGCAACCGAAATGAAATATGTATTTTCTCAAATCAATTCATAAAAAATGGCTTCAACCAAAAAATTAAGTTTCCTCGACAGATATCTTACGCTTTGGATTTTCATAGCGATGGCCTTGGGCGTGGGCATCGGTTACTTTGCGCCCAACTTTCCGGAATTTTTGAATTCCTTTAACAGCGGCAGTACCAATATTCCCATTGCAATCGGTCTCATTTTAATGATGTATCCGCCATTGGCAAAAGTCAATTATTCGTTGTTGCCCAAGGTTTTCCGAAACACAAAAATTCTTTCGATTTCCCTAATTTTAAATTGGATAATTGGGCCAATTTTAATGTTTGTTTTGGCAATTACCTTTTTGCGGGATTACCCAGAATATATGGTAGGCCTTATTTTGATTGGTCTTGCCCGTTGTATCGCCATGGTTTTGGTATGGAATGATTTGGCTGAAGGTAATAGTGAGTACGGCGCGGGTTTGGTTGCGCTGAACAGTATTTTTCAGGTTTTTGCATATAGTTTTTACGCTTGGCTTTTCATTACCGTTCTTCCACCCTATTTCGGATTTGAAGGTGCAATAGTGGATATTTCAATTGCCACTATTGCCAAAAGCGTTGCTATTTATTTGGGAATTCCGTTTGTAATGGGAATTCTCAGCAGATTTATTTTAGTAAAGCTAAAAGGTGAAGAATGGTACAATGCAAAATTCATTCCCGCAATTTCGCCAATAACGCTGATTGCACTTTTATTTACGATTGTGGTTATGTTTTCGCTGAAAGGGGAATTAATAGTTGAAATACCGATGGATGTTTTGATTATCGCTGTGCCGCTGCTAATTTATTTTACCCTGATGTTCATCATTGGTTTTTTCTTTACAAAAGCAATGGGCGCAGAATATGACAAGACGGCAGCAGTAGCTTTTACTGCGGCTGGCAATAATTTTGAATTGGCGATTGCAGTTGCCATTGCAGTTTTTGGATTAAATTCCGGTCAAGCATTTGCGGGTGTCATTGGGCCGTTGGTAGAAGTTCCAGCTCTCATTTTATTGGTTAGGGTTTCTTTTTGGTTGCGGAAGAAATATTTTGTGCAGAACAAATCCGCACTTTAATATAAAAACTATTGTTTGTTGAATGGCAGTATAAAAACACAGAACAATCATTTTACAAAAAATATAGACATAAGTATCTTATTTTCAGTTAAAAACACAAGTCAATTTTAAAAACGAAACAATTAATTTTCTAAATTTGGGTGACAAACTAAAATCAACCGAATTATGAAAAAACAATTTTTAACGTTAGCCGCGCTTTGTTTTATACTAGCTGGCTGCAATTCTGAAAAAAAGGAAAAGGATACACCAAAAATGTATGAGCCAAAAACTGCTGAAGTAGAAGTATCACCTTTAAAGCGGGGGGAAATGCTCGTAAATGCCGGTGGCTGCCACGATTGCCATTCACCAAAAAAAATGACAGATCGTGGACCCATCCCTGATCCGAATTTACTATTATCAGGACATCCTGCAAATGAAATATTGGGAGTTTACGATATGGAAACTTTAAAATCCTATGTTCTTTTTAATCCCGGCTCCACAGCCTCCATTGGTCCATGGGGCACTTCATTTGCAGCCAATTTAACTCCAGATGATACAGGCATTGGCAGTTGGACCGAATCCCAATTTTTAATCGCTATTAAACACGGAAAATACAAAGGAATGGAAAACGGAAGGCCATTGCTGCCACCTATGCCCTGGCAAGCCATCTCGCACTTTCCCGATTCAGATTTGAAGTCAATATTTGCGTACTTGAAAAGCATTAAACCCGTATCAAACCTTGTACCTGCACCTATCCCTCCAAAAGCATAGGAGAATATATTAAAATAAAAACACTGCCTTTTATTTTTTCGGAATTGACCGATTTTGTAAAAGGCAGTGTTATTTAAAATAAAGAAAGGCAAATAAATATTTATCTTCTCCCTCTATTTTTATTGGTTTTCTTTTTGGAATGTGTATTTACCTTCGTTCCAGCATTCCGGCCACGGCTTCGGTGCGCCGCTTTTTGACGTTTCTTTTCTTCCTCGGCTTCTTTCACATCGGCCATGGTTTCTGTGGGCTGAAAATTTGGAAGGGTTCTCGGCTGAAGACGCTCCCCAATTAACTTTTCAATATCCTTTAAATAGCCAACCTCATCAAGACTCACCAATGAAAGAGCTTCGCCACTGGCTCCTGCTCTCCCCGTTCTTCCAATACGGTGCACGTAATCTTCGGAAACATTTGGAAGTTCAAAATTAATAACATGCGGCAACAATGGAATATCCAATCCTCGCGCAGCAATATCAGTCGCTACCAATACCCGTACTTTTCCTTCCTTAAAACCTGAAAGCGCTCTAGTCCGCGCACCTTGACTTTTATTACCGTGGATTGCTGCGGAAGTAATTTTCGCTTTTTCCAGTTTTTCACTCAAACGGTTGGCACCGTGTTTGGTCCTTGTAAAAACCAAAACCTGTTGCCAATTTCCTTCCGAAATTAGTTTTATGATCAAATCGGTTTTTTGGGCTTTATCAACCCTGTAAACCGTTTGGTCAATTTTTTCAACTGTGGTATTTTCGGGCGTGGCTTCCACCAAAACGGGATGGTGCAAAAATTCATTGGCCAGTTTCTTTATTTCCTTTGAAAAAGTTGCGGAAAATAAAAGGTTCTGCCTTTTATTGGGAAGCAACGCAAGTATTTTTTTAATATCGCGAAGGAACCCCATGTCTAGCATTCTATCGGCTTCATCCAAAACAAGTATTTCTACTTTTGAGAGTGAAAGGGCGTTTTGACTTTCCAAATCCAGCAACCTACCGGGCGTTGCGACCAAAATATCAACACCGTTTCGCAAGGCACGAATCTGGGGATTAGCGCCCACACCACCAAAAATTACGGTGGAACGAAGATCTGTAAATTCGCTGTATTCCCTAAACTCATCCTGCACCTGTGCGGCAAGTTCGCGGGTTGGGGTTAAAATCAACGCGCGAACGGGGCGTTGGCGCAAAGTGGGTTGATTGTTTAATATTTGTAATATTGGCAAGGCAAATCCCGCAGTTTTTCCGCTTCCAGTCTGGGCGGAGGCCAGTACATCTTTGCGCTCTAAAATTAAAGGGATTGCTTTTTGTTGAATTGCCGAAGGCGTTTCATATCCTTTTTTGCTGATAGCTTTCAGCAGGGCATCAGACAGCCCAAGTGATTTAAATGACATATTTTCTTTAGATTGTTGGAAGCGTTTCGTCTTTGGATTCTTCGATTTTTAGAAACCTGTAACTTAACGCTTTGTATTTTATAGACCGCTGCGCTTGGAGATACTTTATCGCGGCGCTTTTAGAATTCGGTGTTTTTAAGAACCATTAAAACTAAGAAGACGGTTTTAATAAGGGGCGAAGGTACGGCTAATTTTCTGTATGGGAGTTTTTATTGTCAATTTGGCAATAAATGTAAAAAGGGGTATCTTGATTACGATATTTAATTTTGAATATGTTTGGAGGCTTTGGAAGTATTAACCATATGATTGTTACGCTACGTAACAACAAAAAATTGCTTCCGGCAAAAAGATCCTATTTTAAAAAAAGCGATTATAGCACAATAAAAAACGAATATTATAATGCTGTCGGGGACGCTTTCAATATAAAAAAAGCAAATCCAGAACAGTTGCACGCCGTACGAACGCAGATCCTCAACAAGCGTAAAAAAGAATCTCGCAAATTTTTTCTTCTTTTAGGCATTGGTCTGCCATTGATTGTATTGGCACTCTATATTACTTTTCATAATTTTCAGTTTGGATTTCCAAATGTGAAAACAGCCTCAGAAATTTCTTTTGAAAACAACGATGAGGAAATGTATATGTTCTATTTGGACGATGGGGATAACTGGCTGCAAAAAAGAAATTACTATAACGCTGTTTTTCAATATAAAAAAGCTGTAGCTCTTTATCCTTCAGATTTTGAAGCGAATTATAGATTGGCTTTGGGGTACAGCTACCAATGCCAGTATGATTTTGAGAACTGCGAAATAGGGATGAAACTTATTTCAAAATTGGAGAAAGAATTTCCAGACAAAATGGAAATCCAAGCAGTAAAGGCAGTTTTTGTACATTGGGGGCAATAGGGAAATTGATTATTCCATTAATCTCCTTATATTTATAAGCAACTAACAATCAACCGTCACAATAATGAAACCACTATTACTCTTCGTAGTACTAGCTTGCGTTTCGTGGAGCAGTCTTCCCCAAACTCCTTCCAAAACACAAGAAGACACCCTAAAATCTTCCGCGTCGGAAATAATTCCAATCCCAGAAGATACACTTCAGCAATACGAAAATTTCAAAAAAACAATTAAGCTTTCCAAGAAAAGCAAGGATTTTAAAACCCTTGGGGAAACCTATATTGGTCTAGCACGATGGCACGAGGATCATACCGTTTTGGATTCCTCCATTATTTACTTGAAAAAGGCCATTTCGGTTTATAAAAAACAGGAAATGACAAAACAGCTTGCGGAAACTTACCTTTTGTTGGTAACCAATTACAGTGGCTCCGCCGAATATGACAAAGGTTCAGAAACTGTTTTCAAGGCATTGTCACTTTATGAAAAAATGGAAAATCAGCAGGGCATTGCGCAATGTTATACAAAAATATGCGACCTGCTTTATTATTCAGATAGTTATGCCGAAGGCGCCGATTATTGTAAAAAAGCCATCGCCATTCAGGAGAAAAATGGATACGAGGAAGATTTAGCCCTTTCCTATCGCAGGCTTGCCGAAAACCAACTGTTTCTCGGCGATCTGGATGAAAGCCTTGCAAATATGAATCAAGCCCTTAATCTCTATAAAAAATTGGGCGAAATGGGGCCACCGCTTTTAGCCTGCTATAACGGTCGCGGTAATATTTACAAATATATGGAGCGCTATGATGAGGCAATCGCTGATTACAACCGCTGTTATTCCGGTGCTGAAAAAATTGGCTTTATCCGCTATATGATGCCACCTACTGCAAATATTGGCCACGTTTATATTCTACAGGGAAAATATGCCGAAGCCCTTCCCTACAATTTAAGGGCAATAGAAATTATGAAACGCATTGGCAATACCAAAAACCTTTGGGAAAACTATATGCATGTTGCCAATATTTACAGTGAGTTGGGCGATTATAAAAACGCCATGGAATATCACGAACTTTATGAGCAAGGCCATACGGAATATCTAAATACGATCATCGCGCGGAAGGACAGCGAACTTCAAGTAAAATATGAAACTGCCCAAAAGGATTTGGAAATTTTGGACCAAGAAGCAAAAATCGCCCAACAGCGAAAAACCCAATGGCTTTATATTGGTATTGCAGGGTTATTGGCTATAATTCTCTTCGGAATGTACTTCACCTTGAAAAATATTCGAAGGAAAAGAAAGGCTTTGGCAGTCTTAAATACCGAATTGGATGCCAAAAACAGACAGAACGAACTACTACTAAAGGAAATCCACCATCGTGTAAAAAACAATCTTGAAATGGTGAAAAGCTTAATCGCCCTTCAATCGGCGAAACTCGAAGATGGCGCCAGCAAGGAAGCAATGCTCGCCAGCCAAAACCGGGTGCAGAGTATGGGAATAATCCATCAAAAGTTGTATCAAGGTGAAAATCTGGGCAGTATTGAAATGAAGGATTACTTTATCAATTTAAGTGAGGGCGTACTCGATACCTTCAATGCTGAAGAGAAGGTGAAAATTGAATGCGCCATGGAGCAATTGAATCTGGATGTGGACACTGCGGTTCCCATCGGTTTAATTGTAAATGAACTTCTAACTAATGCATTAAAATACGCTTTCCCAGAAGGATCAAAAGGAAAAATAGATATCAGTCTAAAACACGAAAACGAAGGATTGCTGTTAAAGGTAGCGGATAATGGAATTGGTAAAAGTGAAAAGGTAAAGCCAATGGGAACAGGATTTGGAACCCAACTTATCCAATTGTTGACGCAACAATTGGATGGTACCATAACCGAAAATAACACTGCCGGTACAACTATATTTTTCACTTTTAGGAATTATAAAATCGCTTGATGGACAAGAAATTCAAAATATTGATTGTTGAGGATGAAATGGTAATTGCCGCCAATATTTCCTTGCAGTTAAGTGAATTGGGCTATGAAGTTATTGGCATTCTTCCGCGTGGGGAGGAGGCAATTCCGCATATAAAGATTGAAAAACCAGACATTATATTGCTCGATATTAGATTGAAAGGCAAAATGGACGGCATTGAGACCGCGCATAAAATTCAAAATGAATTTAATATTCCCATAATTTATTTAACCGCAAACGCAGATGATGACCATTTTAAACGCGCAAAGGAAACGCATCCGTATGCCTTTATTTCCAAACCCTTCAAAAAGCTGGATTTGCAGCGCGCTATTGAATTGACCATCGATAGAATTCTTTTGGAAAAAAAACTTGAAGATCCCAGTGCGGAAAATCCTGAAAAACAGATTTCCGGAACTTCCACGGATTTTATTTTGAACGATCGCATATTCGTTCGGCACAATGAAAAAATGTTGAAAATAAACATCAAAGACATTTACTATATAGAGGCAGATCGCAACTACTGCCGTATATTTTCACAAGGCCGGGAGTATCTTTTGGTGATGACGCTAAAGGATATAGATGAAAAACTGCCCCAAAACCATTTCCTCAGAATTCATCGCTCCTATATAATCAATATCTCCCAAATAGATGAAGTTGCCGGTACCCACGTGGTTATTGCCAAAAAGGCCATCCCCATGAGCAAGGCAATGCGCACAGAACTTCTTAAGCGACTGCAAACCATATAATTATCTTTCGGTAAACGATTCTTTCCCTTCGGACATAAATATGGTGCCTTCGTCCTAACCACCTTGTTTTCAGTTTGTTTTAGTGGTTTCTTCGGTATGTAATTAAATTCTTTACTAACCACGTTTGCTTTGCAAACACCAAAACCAACAGATATGAAAACATTTCGACAAAAATTTTCAGCGCTTTTAATTGTCCTTCTTTTTACCGCCAGCACTCTCTATGCTCAGGACGGACCTTATTACACAGTTACTACCTGGAAAATTGAAATTCCAGAAAATGGCAGCAATGCAGAGTTCAATACTTTAATGAAGGAATTCAACCAAAAAATTGTGGCTCCCAACCAGCATATTGTAAGTGAAAAAGTAATGCGCCATGCTTCGGGTAGCGATTCTCGCGATTTGGTAATTGTTACGGAATACAAAAATTGGAACGCCATTGATGCCTCGGCAACTCGCCAAGGCGAATTGATGAATACCGCTTGGGGAAGCGAGGCCGCCAGGAAGGAATTTTTCCAAAAATTCAACAAATACTTCTTGATGCATACCGATGAAATTTACTTAGGCATGCCTTAACTCCACAAAGAACAATCATTCAACTTTCCAGACCTAACAGGTTTTGAAAATCTGTTAGGTTTATTATCAGAATACTAAAATAATTTAAACCATGAAAAATATAATTATAATCGGATTTGTACTGGCGCTATTCACAGCTTGCAATAAGCAGGAAACACGCTACACCCAAAATTCCCCAGAAATTGACACTTACAAACAAGTGATTGATGCCTATGCAAAACAAGAATGGGAGGCGATGGCCAACCATTATGCCGACACTGCAAAAATTATGAACAATGTAGTTGAGACAGAGGGCCTAACAGTGGCTGAAATAGTGCAAATGAACAAAGAAGATGCTTCACTTTTCTCAAGCTGGGACTATGTGGAGGGGGAATCTGAATATGAAATGGTAGTGACCGATAAAGGCAAAACCTACGTAAACTTTTGGGGTCTTTGGAAAGGCACGCTTAGTGCCAACAATAAAACCTACACAATTCCCACGCACATTACCGCCCAATTTGTAGACGGCAAAGTGGTGAAGGAATTTGGCTATTGGGATCTTTCCAAAATAATGCTCGACATGCAAGCAATGGAGCACGCAAAGGTAGCTGCAGTGAATGATACAATTAATACATCCAAATAATAAAAGCCATGAAAGTAAATGGATACGCAGCCTTAGAGCCCAATTCAAAACTCACTCCATATTCCTATGAATTGGGAGAAATAGGCCCCGAACAAGTGGATATTAAAGTTTCCTATTGTGGCATTTGTCATTCAGATTTAAGTATGATAAATAATGACTGGGGAATGACGCAATATCCCATAGTTCCCGGCCATGAAATAATCGGAGAAGTAATAGCCATAGGGAATGCGGTCAAAAATGTAAAAGTTGGAGATAAAGTAGGATTGGGATGGATGTCATCTTCCTGTATGAGTTGCGAGCAATGCATGGATGGGCATCACCACCTCTGCTCCCAAGGCGAAGCTACCATTGTGGGAAGAAACGGAGGATTTGCAGATTATGTTCGCGGGCATTGGTCTTGGACCATTCCGCTTCCAGATGCTATTGATATGAGTAAAGCAGGCCCCTTGCTATGTGGAGGAATTACGGTTTTCAACCCAATACTATTAGCTGGAGTAAAACCAACGGATACGGTGGGCGTTATAGGAATTGGAGGTTTGGGACACATGGCCATCAAATTCTTAAAACACTGGGGTTGTGAGGTAATAGCCTTTAGCTCCAACCCGAGTAAAAAGGAAGAAGTTTTAAAAATGGGAGCCAGCAGGGTAATCAATTCAACAGTTCCTGAAGAATTGGAAAGTATTTCGGGCAAGCTAAACTTCATTTTGAATACCACCAACGTAACCTTGGATTGGAATTCCTATTTGACTGCCTTGGCGCCCAAAGGAAAATTTCATACGGTGGGAGCTGTTTTGGAGCCCATGGCAATTCCTGCATTCAGTTTGATTATGGGAGAAAAAACGGTTGGTGGAAGCCCCATTGGAAGTCCTGCATTGACCAAAACCATGCTGGACTTTTGCGTAAGGCATAACATTTATCCACAGGTTGAGGAATTCCCTATGGAAAAGGTAAATGAAGCTCTTGAACATTTAGAAAACGGCAAAGCTCGGTTTAGGATTGTATTGAAAAATTAATAGCAAGAACTCAAATTCAATTCTGAAATAAAATAAAGAAATATGATAACAGCAGGCATTATAGGAGGTTCAGGTTTTATAGGAAGCTATGTCACGAAAAAATTTCTAGAAGAAGGATTTAATGTGAAAGTGTCCGTTACCGATATAAAAAAAAGTGAGAAATACCAACATCTTTTCAGTTTGGAAAATTCGGACAACCTCAACATTAGCGCGCTGAGAGTAGAAGATTTTGAAGCGTTGAAAGATTTCATAAGTGATTGCGAGATAGTCATTCATGGGGGCACCCCCTTTCAACTGGATGTGGAAGATGCGAAAAAAGATCTTTTTAATCCAACCATAAAGGGCACAGAAAATTTATTGAAGGCTGTAAGTGAAACTGCTTCTATTGAAAAGATTGTAATAATTGCTTCGGTTGCGGCGTACAATACAAATTTTCCATTGCCCGCAGGTGGAAAAACCGCTTCGGATGCTTTTTCGGAAAATGACAAACCATATATGAACGAAGAAAGCCATCCGTATGCCCAGGCAAAATTTATTGCCAATCAAACCGTAGAAAAATTCATACAGGAAAATCCAAACCTTTCTTTTGAAATCACCACCGTTTCACCTGTTGGAGTAATGGGGAAATCATTGTCAAATAGGGAAGATTCCACTTCCACAGGCCTACAATTTCTATTCAAAAACAAAATAGCACCCAATCCCTTTGTACAAATGCTTTATGACACAAATGCAGAAATGGCGGCAGTGGATGTTGTGGATGTTGCTGAAGCTGTATTTAAATCGGCTACAATTTCAGGCTTGCACGGTAAAAATTATTTGCTGAGCAGCGAAAGTTATTCAGTGAGCGATATGAGCCTGATGCTCAATAAACAATCCCCAAAAAACAAAGCAAAAGTAATTTACAAAAACACATTGTCAATCAATGATTTGGGATTAAAATACAAACCTGTACGGGAATCATTGAATAGTTATTCAAATTAAAATTTCAAATAGAATATTAACCAAATGGACACATAAAATGAAAACAATCAAAACAACAATTCTATTGGCAATGATGCTCATAGGATTTATTTCCAACGCACAAAAAAAGAACGGAACCGTCTATGACGAACATCCAGCAATTGACGTAGTAAATGCATTTACGAAAGCAGCCGTAGCCGGGGACAAATTGAAAATGGCCACTTTTTTAACGGATGATTTTAGAGCATTCAATGGCTCTACAAATAATATGAGCGATAAAGGAATGGACAAACAAGCATTTCTGGACAACCAAATGGTCTATTTCAACCAATTGGATTATTATTCAATAACACCTTTTCCAGGATCCTATCCAGACGCCATTGAATACAAAAGAGATAATCCAGATGGGGAAGTGTGGGTACAAACCTGGGATTTGCTGAAAGGAGTACACAAGAACACGGGCGTTAAAATTGACGCGGCCTCCCACCGTTTATATACACTAACGAAAAACAACAAGGTCAAAAATATAATTTTCTATAACAACGGAAGTGTTATAGATGAAATACGGGCCAGTTTTAGCGATAGGAAGAACGGCACCATTTATAACCACCACGAAAACATAAATATTGTGCGGAAAATGATGTACGCTTTGGAAAATAATGATCTTGATAAAGTGTATGGTTTCTATGATAAAGATGCGCGCTTCGTGGATTCCAGCTCAGCCGAGAACGCGAGTATTTCCTTAACCGAGCAGAAGGCAATCGATAAGGATATTTTGGATAAGTTTCAAATTACTGGAATCGATCAGGTGGGCTATCCCGATTACCTTCATTATGAAATGGGTGACGCCCATGCAGTAATGTCCTGGTGGAACATCAATCTTATACGCAAGGCAGACAAAAAGGCAATTGTTGTACCGATGCACTATATACACGATTTCAACAAGGATGGGAAAATAACTGCAGAAACAGCATATTACAACCCAAAATTAATGGATTGATATAAAAACTCCCCGGTTATTTAAATAACAATTTAATACGAACCCGTGCACTATGAATGCACACAATATTAAACATTATGAAAAAACTAATTTTTATCCTGCTCTTACTACCTTTTTTGGCAGTATCACAGAACAGTCCCGAATACATGGTATTCGAAACCGCAGATTTAATTGCAAACCCTACTCAAATAACTCAATTTGAAAAAGGATTGGCGGCACATAACAAAAAGTACCATAGTGAACTACCTTACGGCGTAAGAGTATATTGGGTAGCAAATGGCCCCGATACCGGACATTACCACTGGTCCATGGGACCGTTCCCGTGGAGCGCTTTGGATAATGGGCCCGCTGAAAAAGAAGGTCACGATGCAGATTGGAACACCAATGTTGCACAATATTCCACAGCCAATAGTGGCCAAGAAAGCTATTGGCGCGCACATACTGAAGTCTCTCGATTTCCAAAGGATTTTACCATAAATAAAATGGCAGTGGATTATTGGGATATAAAAAGAGGCAAATATGAAGATGCAATGAAACTCGTGGAAAAGATAAAAAAAGTTTATGAGCAAAAATTGCCTGACGCAATCTATGGAATTTACACCAATGAATTTCCCAGCACAAAGGAAGGGAAAGATTTGGCAGTTATCTCATTCTTCGACAAATCGGTTTGGTTGGGCCAGGACCATGGGCTCTCCCAGAAATTTGACGAAGTATATGGCGCCGGAAGTTGGAAGCAATTTTTAAAAGATTGGATGGATCTAACCGAAGGGGGTGAAACGGAAATTTGGATTTATCGTCCCGATTTGAGCGGCATTACCGGCGAGGTAAAAGCCACGCCTTCGCAATAAGCTTTTTAAGAAATGTACGGTACGGCATCGCTTTACCGTACATTTTTAAATTAGGGAAGCATAAAAAAATCAAAAAATAACATGGGTTCAAAAACACTTCAATTACTAGTCTTTCTTTTTATAAGTGCTTTTACAGGTCAGGCACAAAATAGTGATCCGCACGGCAACCACGAATCTGCGATAACCGGAATTCCTTCGGAAAAAATATTGATGGTTTTGGATATTACTGTAAACGATTCACTTCAATATCAACAATACCGGTTAAAAGTGGAACCACTTATAGAAAAATATGGAGGAATTTATTTGGTGCGCTCCGGCGGCATGGCCTTTGACCCAGATCCCGCTCAAAAGGTGACTCTGGTAGAGGGAAACTGGAACCCAAATCGATTTATTATCGTTCAGTGGGATTCTCTGGAACAACTTCAGAATTTCGTCACTTCCGAAGAATATAAAACCGTGGCGAAATTACGGGAGCATTCAGCTTTAACGAAATCGATTATTGTAAAGAAATATCACCAACCTTAAATACCGATTAATTTAAAAATGAAAACATCAAAACTCAAAATATTTTGTATCGCCTTGGCAATAACAACCTTACTGTCAAGCTGCAAAGAAAACGCCAAAGCAGAAACAATTGCGATGAAATCGGAACCAACTGAAACGGTCTCGACAGATGAAGCCCCAGACTATTTTCAATTACGTCCCGCGGTTGAGAAAGCCTACGGATATTCGCACGCCGTGAAAATTGGGAATGAAATTAAAGTTTCGGGAGCCGTGAGTATGGACGATGAAGGCAACCCAACGGCAAAGGGCGATCTGCAACAGCAAATGAAAAATTGTTATGCCGATTTGGAAAAAATCTTAAAACACTATGGTTGCACTTTTGACGATGTAGTTGTGGAAAATGTGTTCACCACCAATATGCCGAAGTTTTTAGAAGTTGCAGGCTATAGAACGGAAATATATAAAAATCATTTTCCCACAGGATCTTGGCTTGGCGTGAAAGAATTGGCAATCCCGGAGTTTATGATAGAGATTGAATTAGAAGTATATAAATCAAAATAAAATATAAGAATATGAAAACCTTTAAAAAATATCTTTTACTACTAGCTGTGTTGGCAATAACAGGTAGTGGCATTTCACAAGAAAATAATTCCAATCAAAATATTGCCGTAGTGGACCAAATGTATAAAGCTTTTGCTGTGGGAGACGTTCCGACGGTCCTTGGCGCGATGGATGCTGCAATCGTATGGAACGAAGCAGAAAGTAATTCCTTGGCAGATGGCAATCCATATATAGGTCCCGAAGCTGTATTAAACGGTGTATTCGCAAGATTAGGCGCAATTCATGAATATTTTAAATTGGAAAATATTCAGCTTCATGGTATGGAAAACAACCAAGTCTTGGCAACCCTTCGTTATGATGCAAAAGTGAAAAAAACCGGAAAAACCTATAATGCCCAAGTGGCACATCTCTGGACACTTAAAGATGGAAAAGCTATAGGATTTCAGCAGTTTTTGGATACCAAGAAAGTTGCGGAGGCAGAGAATTAGAACAAAATGAGACGGTTTCCCTACTTCACAGATAAAGAAGCAGGTTTAACATCCAAAGACTAAAAATCATGGCCGAAGAAACAAAAAAGAGAAAAGTAAAATTGGGACGAAGTCTTGCAGATAATGCCTTATCAAGATACATCACGTTTTCGGCGCTTTATATTGCACAGGGAATTCCAGAAGGCATTACCTTTTTTGCCATCCCTGCCTGGTTAGCGATGAACGGCAAATCGGCAATGGAAATCGCTGCGTATGTAGGCGTGATTGGAATTCCGTGGAGCTTCAAGATTATTATTGCGCCTTTGATGGACCGTTTCACTTTACTGGCAATGGGCAGAAAAAGACCCTGGGTAATTTTTGGGCAACTAGGCTTAATTGTAAGCTTTCTGATTATTGGATTGGTTCCCGATCCTTTAAACAATCTTTCAGCTTTAATGACTGCTGGCTTTTTAATCAGTTTTTTTGGTGCCTTTCAAGACGTTGCAACTGACGGAATGGCTGTAGATGTAATCCCCGTAAATGAGCAGGCGAGAACCAACGGCCTTATGTGGGGTACAAAAACCATTGGCATTTCATCCGGATTAATTATTGGCACTTGGCTTATTAATAATTTTGGTTTCTCAACAGCTATTTCTTCACTCTCAATAGTGGTGGCAACTATTATGCTTTTTCCTATTTATTTCAAGGAAAGGCCAGGCGAAAAAACAATGCCTTGGACAAATGGAAATATTTCTCCAGATTCAAAACAAACACAGTTAAGTAGCTGGAAACAGATTTTAAAGAGCCTTTACAAAGTGGTACGTCTAAAATCGAGTTTAATTTTTGGCATAGGAGTATTTGCCATAGGATTGATGTTCGGACTAATTGATACGCTTCTGCCAATTTTCAGTATTCAGGAGTTAGGCTGGACCAACTCCTTCTTTTCTAATGTATTCTCTATTACCACAGTGGTTGGAGGGTTTTTAGGAATGTTCATTGGTGGCTATCTGGTAGATTATTTTGGCAAAATAAAAATGCTCTCTCTCTATTTATTTTGTCTGATAGCCCTAATTGCTGTATTTGCCTTTGTTTCAAATTTATGGGGAAACAATTTAATCATTTATGCCTTCATTCTATCCTATTATACCCTTTATACATTTCTATGTATTGCCGTGTTCGCATCTGCCATGCATCTTTGTTGGAAAACGGTTGCAGCCACACAATTTACACTATATATGGCACTTTCAAATATGGGGCGGGCGGCCGGAGCGGCAATGTTGGGCGTTCTGAAAACCAATTTCCATTGGGAAATCGTCTTTCTTATTATAGCCATCATGCCATTTATTATGGTAATTCTTATTCAGCTTATAAACTTTAAGAAACACCGTGTAACCGTTGATAGCTTTGTTATTTTGAAACATACGGTCGTAGCGCCACAGGTATTAAAGGATTAATTCAGGATGATAAGTTTTCAAGAGACATCCAATGAAGTATTTAACAAGATAAACCTAATTAGCGCTTTTTACTTTAAAAAAATAATTGGAATACACTTGAAAATAAATCAAAAAATATATTTAACCAAACCAATAACTTGCTAAATTTCAGTAGAATAACAAGATTAAAAAACAACCAAACCAACTAACCAAAATGCAATTAAAAAAATCACTCATCATCGCTATAACCTTGAGCGTTATAAGCCTTGTTGCTTGGGAACTCTATTGGAGATCCGAAGGAAAAATTCCAGATCTGGATGACGATAAAAACCTTTGGGCTGTACAGCGGGCAAGGGTTGATGATGCTTCACTAAATGATGTATTACTCCTTGGTTCGTCACGTGTGCTATTTGACATTCAATTGAATGAATGGGAAAAAGAAACCGGCGTACGCCCAATTCAATTGGCGTGTGCTGGCAGCTCTCCACTTCCCTTGTTTCACGATATCGTGCACAATACCGATTTTAAAGGAACTATTATCGTTGGGGTTACGCCGGGACTTTTCTTTTCTACAACCTATCCTGAAGCTGGTCCTTGGAAACGGCCGCAGTCGCGGGTGGATTATTTTGAAAACAGAACGTATGCCCAACAGTTGAACCATTGGCTATCGCTTCCGCTTCAGAAAAACTTAGCTTTTGTTTCCACAAGTGAAGAGGGTTTTTCGGATGACATCGATTTAAAGTCATTGTTGAGTTCAATTTCCTCTACAAATAGATCTGGAAAACCTGAATATCCGCCCTTTAATTCCTTTGCTTACATAGATGAAGATCGAAATAACCCAATGAGTGAAAAAACGGCAACAGATACAGCTTTTGCGAACGGTATAAAAGCCGCTTGGAAATTCATAATTATGAATAACCAAAACCCTCCCGATAAAGATGCTACAACCAACTTTTTTGTAGCTGATGCCGAAAAATTTCAAGAAAGGGGTGGCAATTTAATTCTCGTGCGATGTCCTTCCAGTGGTTGGTTGAAAGAAGGGGAGGATAAATTTCTTTCTCGAACTGAATTTTGGGATCCTCTTGTAAAAGCGACAAATGCAAAAGCCTATTATTATGAGGATTATGAACAGCTTAAACATTTAGAGTGCCCAGAATTGTCCCATTTATCGGCTCCCGATGCACGATATTTTACCACGGAATTGGTAAAAATAATGAAGGCCGACGGCGTATTGTCTAATTCTAAAACCAACTAACCATGCTGTTCAATTCATTAAGTTTCATCGTGTTTTTGGTCATTGTTTTGGCATTATACTATTCCAAATTATTCAATTGGACCAATAAGAAAAGAATGTTGCTCTTCGCGAGTTATGTGTTTTATGGATTATGGAATCCGCCTTTGGTAATCCTTCTTTGGATTTCTACCATCGTGGATTGGGTTGCAGGAAAAAAATTGGCAGTAGAAGAAAACCAGCGTAAACGTAAAATGTGGTTAATATTGAGCATGGTGGTGAATCTGGGATTTTTGGCGTTTTTCAAATACCGAGATTTTATGCTCGATAATTTTACTGCCGTCGTAAATAGTTATGGCTACGGCTACCAGGCGCAACCCATGGATATTATTTTACCCATGGGAATCTCCTTTTATACCTTCCAAACAATGTCCTATACAATTGATATGTATTTAAAGCGAACTGAACGCGCAAGAACTTTTTTGGATTTTGCACTATATGTTACATTCTTTCCGCAACTGGTTGCAGGGCCCATTGTAAGGGCCCAGGAATTGATTACCCAATTTTATGAAGAAAAACGGGCTACAATCAACCAATTTATCTGGGGATTATTTCTTCTAACCATTGGATTATTTATGAAAGTGGTTTTGGCAGATACATTGCTTTCCGATACAGCAGATGCCGTGTTTGGTTCAACATCAATTCTTAACGGATTGGATGCATGGACAGGAACGCTTGCCTTTTCGGGACAGATATTTTTTGATTTTGCGGGATATTCTACTTGCGCTATCGGTATTGCCTTAATGCTTGGAATTATTTTACCCGATAATTTTAGATATCCGTATGGCGCTATTGGTTTTTCAGATTTATGGCGAAGATGGCACATTACATTATCCACCTGGTTACGGGATTATTTATACATTCCCCTTGGTGGAAACAAACACGGAGTTGTAAGAATGTACTCAGCTCTGATGATTACCATGTTACTTGGCGGCCTCTGGCACGGCGCGGCCTGGACATTTGTAGTGTGGGGCGCGCTGCACGGAACCTATTTAGTAATTGAACGAATGCTAAAAACAAGAATTCATATAAAAATTACGCCTTTCAACGGAATTTTTCTGGCGCTGCTCACTTATTTGTTGGTCAATTTTACCTGGGTATTTTTTCGGGCCAGGGAATTTTCGGTGGCAAAAAGTATGATTTCATCCATGTTGTTTCTCAATAATGAAAGCGAAAAAATACTCTATTCATTTGATATCATCAAAGTGTTTAGTGTTATAACTCTTCTCTTTCTCTGTCATTGGTTTATGCGAAACAGTTCTTTAAAAGAACTTTCATTAAAATCGTCTTCGTGGGTCCTGGGCATAGTGTGGGCCTGTATGTTTTTTCTGATTGCTATTTCACAAGGCAACGGCGAGCAATTTATTTATTTTCAATTTTAAAGAAAGACACAACCAAAATAGGTAAATAATACCACCGTAAAACTATCAGCCAATGATACCAAAAACCAACCGAATAGAGTCCATAGACATTCTGCGTGGAGTGGTGATGGTTATCATGGCCTTGGACCATGTGCGCGATTATTTTCATTACGGATCTTTTTCCGGAGATCCCACAAATTTGGAAACAACCAATGCAGTATTGTTTTTCACACGGTTTATAACCCATTATTGTGCCCCGGTTTTTGTATTTCTGGCCGGAACCTCTGCTTTTTTATACGCCCAGAATAAAACAAAAAGCCAACTTTTTCGATTCCTTTTATCCCGCGGAATTTGGCTCATACTTTTGGAAATAATTGTAAACAACCTTATTTGGACCTTTGATTTAACCTATAGTTTTCAAATATTCCAAGTTATTTGGGCAATTGGATTTAGCATGGTTTGCCTATCGTTTCTTATTTATTTGCCGAAAAAATTTATTCTTATTATAGGAATTGTACTAATTGTGGGGCATAATTTGTTGGATGGTTTTGTGATGGAAGGGCAATCTTTACGCGACATTATTTGGTATGCTTTGCACCAACAAAGCGTGCTGGTACTCAATCCAAATCATGTTGTAATTATTCAATATCCCGTAATCCCTTGGATTGGGGTTATGGCTTTGGGGTATCTGTTCGGAACATTTTATAAAAAAGATTTTGACGAAATGGTCCGCGGAAAATGGCTACTGATTTTAGGTTTTATGGCATTATTTCTGTTTTTTATTTTAAGGGGCGTGAATATGTATGGCGATCTTGTACCGTGGACTCTTCAGGAAACCGCAGCTAAAACGGTTCTTTCCATATTCAATGTAAGTAAATATCCGCCATCGTTACTATACTTGTGCATCACGCTTGGGCCGGCTTTCCTATTTCTGTATGCTTTTGAAAATATAAAGAATAAAGTAACCGATTTCTTTTTGGTGTTCGGAAGGGTGCCTTTATTTTACTATTTTTTGCACGTGTTTGTAATTCACCTATTCGCTTTAATTGCAATTTTTATTTCCGGAGATGATTGGCATCTTATGATTTTGGACGCGGAAAACTTTTTGAACGCAGATTTTTCAAACTACGGCTACCCCTTGTGGGTGGTGTATACTATATGGATTGGCGTAGTACTTCTGCTCTACCCTTTCTGTAAAAAATATATGGTTTACAAAACAAAAAATAAATCGAAATTGTGGTTGAGTTACCTATAAAATATCGAAATGGTAGGGAATATTGATTCGGATAAATCTGTTCAGTAAGTACCTAGATTTTCTTTTTGATGCTAATAACCATACAAGGCAGCAAAAAAATACATTCAAAATGGTTACTTTTAGATTCTCCTATAAAATATTTAATATGAGAATTTTAACCTTCTTTATAGCATTTTTATTTATCATTTCGTGTAAACAACAGAAAACCACCAACAATTCTTTGGGGGTTATTAGTTTTACGATAACTGGGAAGGAAACCGCCAAACCCCATTTTGAAAAAGGACTTTTGCTTCTGCATTCCTTTGAATATGAAGATGCGCGCGAAGCATTTCAGAAAGCACAAAATGTAGATCCAAAAATGGCAATGGCCTATTGGGGGGAAGCAATGACCTATAACCACAGTTTATGGCAAGAGCAGGACTATGAAGCCGCAACCACTGTTTTAGCAAAACTGGACAGCCTTGGAATAGCAAAAAACACAACCAATATTGAAAAGGATTTAATTAAGGCCGCAGGAATGCTATACAAATCCAATACCCAAAAAACAGCGCGGGATATTGCCTATGCCAAGTTTATGGAAGATTTGTACAAAAAATATCCTTCAAATCTGGAAGTTGCCGCTTTTTATGCCTTGTCCCTATTAGGTTCAGTTCCAGAAGGAAGGGATGATATTCTTTATGGCAAAGGAGCCAAGATTGCTAACGGCATTTTAAAAGAAAACCCCAATCACCCCGGTGCACTGCATTATCTTATCCATTCCTATGACGATCCCGAACATGCCTCCCTTGCACTGGATGCAGCAAATTCCTATTCACAGGTAGCACCAGATGCCAGCCATGCACTGCACATGCCGTCACATATTTATGTGGCCATGGGAATGTGGGACGAGGTAATATCTTCCAATATCGCTTCCTACCAGGCGAGCCTAAACAGAATGGAGCAAAAAAATTTAGACAACGATGCCCGTGGGTATCACGCTTTCCATTGGTTGGAATACGGTTACCTTCAAAAAGCAAATTATGAAAAAGCAAAAAAGATGGTACTCGATATGAAAAAATACGCAATCGAAAAACCATCAAAAAAAGCAAGGGCCCATCTCGTTTTTTTAAAGGGAACATATTTGGCCGAAACAGATAATTGGAATGAAGAAATAGCCAATATTCCGGTTAATATAACCGATTTGAATATTTCCGTACGCTCCCAATATCATTTTCTGGAAGGAATGAAAGCTTATAAAACAGGCAAAACCCACCAACTGGATAGTATAATCAATGTTATGGACCAAGACCAAAAAAGGGAAGCGTTTGTTGTACTTGAAGGAAGTTCAAAACTCTGCTCCAGTATTAGTAGGGATGAAGCCACGCAAATGGACATAAAAGAAGCTGAAATACGGCAAAACCAGCTAATGGCGCTTCGTGCAGCTTTAAATAATAATCCAAAAATGGCCGAAGAACACTTTTTAAAATCCATTGCTATCGAAAACAGTATAAGCTACAGCTATGGTCCCCCGTCCATTCAAAAACCTACTCATGAACTTTATGCAGATTGGTTACTATCGGAAAATAGAAAAGATGAAGCCGCAAAGGAATATAAACTCGCCCTGAAAAATGGGCCAGGCAGGTTGCGTGTTTTGAAAGGTATAGAAAATACAAAGCAAACAATCTAAAGTTTACGAATTCCAAAAATGTATTTAATTTTTGAATCCCACTTTGTAGGCAATGGCATTTAACTATCTTTAAATTCTGAAAAAAATCTTCAGATAACCTATGAATATCGATCAAATTTTCAAGAACAACCAAGCTTGGGTTAATGAAAAATTAGGACTGGACCCCAATTATTTCAAAAATCTCTCCGAAGGGCAAAACCCAGAAGTACTTTACATTGGTTGCAGCGATAGCCGCGTTACTGCCGAGGAAATCATGGGCGCAAAACCTGGTGAAGCCTTTGTACTTCGCAATATTGCCAATATGGTTTCCAATCTCGACCTCAGCGCAATGAGCGTCATCAATTATGCCGTGAGCCATTTAAAAGTAAACCATATTATTATATGTGGCCATTATGGATGTGGAGGCGTAAAAGCCGCCATGCAAAGCCAAGACTTGGGAATTTTAAATCCGTGGTTACGGAATATCCGCGATGTTTATAGATTACACACCCAAGAGTTGAATACTATTGCAGACGAGGAGGAAAAATATCGTCGCCTAGTAGAACTAAACGTACAGGAACAGTGTGTAAACGTAATAAAAACTGCCGATGTGCAAATAGCTTATAGAAGCAGACATTTAACCGTGCACGGTTGGGTAATGGATATGGCAACCGGAAAATTGATCGATCTAAAAATCGATTTTGATAAAGTCCTAAAGGACATTATGGAAATTTATCATTTAGATTAGGCTGGTAAAAACCTTAAAATCATCTTTCCGCCTCCCATCAAAAACTATCTTTATAAACTTAATCAACCTTTTAAAAAAATAAGTATGAAAAAATGCTTTTTCCTTTTCGCAATTCTTTTAAGCACTAGTTTGCTATTCTCCCAATCGGAAAAGGAGAAAGTTGAAGCAACCATCACCAAAAACAAAATTGAAGGCCACATATATTTTTTGGCCGACGATCTTTTAAAGGGAAGGGCAACGGGCACTCCCGAAAATAAAATTGCGGCATCCTATCTGGCCAACACCCTTCGGGGCTACGGAGTAAAACCCGTGAATAAAAATGTTATGAAAGGGTCAAACACAAATAGCTATTTTCAAGAAATAAAGTTGAATAAAGTGAGTCCCATTAAACGTCTGGTTTTGGCTATAGATGGTAAGGAACTCAAGAAAAAAGTGGTATTAAAACCGAATAAAATGGAATTAACTACCCAAGGAATTTATCTCGGTTTTGGCCTGGAAGAGGATTATAAGGGGAAAAATGTTTCCGAAAAAATTGTGATTGTACGCTCTGGAGGACCCCAAACCTCCGATGCCCGCGCCGCTTTTGGATTGATAGAAGAAAAAGAAAAACTGGCAAAGAAAAACGGTGCTATCGCTTTAATTGAATTAGTAGATGTAAATGATGACATATGGAATTATGTTGACCATAGATATAATAGCGAACAGTTGGAAATAGCTGAAAATGAAAATATGAAAAGCAGTGAAAAGAAAGTAGGCTATATTTGGGTACAGGACGAAAATCATATTTATGCAAAATCGCTCGAAGGAAAAGATAATTTGAGCGCCAAATTAATGATGGAAGGAGAAGACAAAACCGAAATTCTCACTCAGAATGTTATTGGCATGGTTGAAGGAACCGATCCAAAATTAAAGGAAGAATTTATTATTTATTCTGCACATTACGACCATGTGGGTATTGGAAAACCTGATGGAAGCGGTGATGAAATCTACAACGGCGCGCGTGACAATGCAGTGGGAACAACCACCGTATTAAGCATTGCGGAAAACATCGCCAAATACCCAACCAAGCGTTCGGCTTTATTTATTCTTTTCACCGGTGAGGAAAAAGGTTTATTGGGAAGCCAGTACTATGTTGACAATCCCGTGCTTCCATTAAACAAAATGGTGTATTGTTTTAATAGTGACAATGCCGGCTATGACGATACTTCCCTAATTTCCATAATTGGCTTGCCCCGAACTACGGCTGCTGAAAACATAAAAGAAGCTGCCATCACTTTTGGATTAAACGCAATTGATGATCCCGCTCCAGAACAAAATCTTTTTGACCGAAGTGACAATGTGGTCTTTGCGCAAAAAGGAATTCCTGCCCCCACCTTTTCTTTGGGGTTCCGCTCTTTTGATGGCGAGGTTACAAAATTCTACCACCAACCCGGAGATGAGGCTGATACGTTGGATTATGACTATTTACTGAAATTTTTCCAGAGCTACGTATTGGCGGGAAGATTGATTGCGAACGACCCAAAAACGCCTACTTGGACCCGTGGCGATAAATATGAGGAAGCCGGAAAAAACCTTTACGGAAAATAATCTTTAGAATTACATACGCTCCGGAACTTCAATTCCCAATAGGGCAAAAGCACTTTTTATTATTTCGCCCACCGCTTTTGAAAGCTTTACGCGAAATGCTTTTTCAGTTTCATTATCCGTTGCCAGAATGGGGACATTTTGATAAAAACTGTTGAATTCCTTTACCAAATCATATGTGTAATTTGCAATTAACGCCGGACTGTAATTTTCAGCCGCCAATTGAATGGTTTCAGTATATTGCTGAATCATTTTCAGCAGTTCCTTTTCCTTTGGATGCATTTCAATAGATGATAAGTCGAGCGCGGTCGAGACTTCTCCAGCTTTACGCAAAATAGATTGAATTCGCGCGTAAGTATATTGAATAAACGGGCCCGTATTCCCTTGAAAATCCACACTTTCTTCCGGGTTGAAAAGTATTCGTTTTTTAGGATCTACCTTTAATATATAATATTTCAAAGCGCCCAAACCTATCATTCGGTAAAGTGCTTCTTTTTCATCTATGGAAAATTCGTCAATCTTTCCAAGTTCTTCCGAAATAGTTCTGGCGGTTTCAGTCATTTGAGCAATTAAATCATCTGCGTCAACAACCGTCCCTTCACGGCTTTTCATTTTTCCGGAAGGTAAATCTACCATTCCATAACTTAGATGGAACAAGTTCTCGGCCCAGCTGTAGCCCAATTTTTTCAGAATTAAAAATAAAACCTTAAAATGGTAATCCTGCTCGTTGCCAACGGTATAAATCATTCCGCCCACATCGGGATGATCTTTTATCCGCTGCACAGCCGTACCAATATCCTGTGTCATATAAACCGCGGTGCCATCGCTTCGCAGAACGAGTTTTTCATCCAAGCCATCTTCCGTAAGGTCGCACCACACGGAACCATCGTCCTTCATAAAAAAAACATCTCGTTTTATGCCTTCCTCTATAATATCTTTCCCTAACAGATAGGTATCGCTTTCGTAATAATAAAAATCGAAATCTACGCCTATTGCCTTATAGGTTTCCTCAAAACCTTTGTAAACCCAGCCGTTCATCTTGTTCCAAAGCGCTACGGTTTCTTCATCGCCCGCTTCCCATTTTCGCAGCATTTCCTGGGCTTCCAAAATAAGCGGTGCTTGAGCTTTTGCTTCTTCCTCAGTTCTATCTTCAGCTTTTAAAGCTTCAACCTGCTTTTTGTATTCTTTGTCAAATTTTACGTAGTAATTCCCAACGAGTTTATCACCTTTTAAATCGGTTGAATCCGGCGTTTCGCCATTTCCGAATTTTTCCCATGCAAGCATACTTTTGCAAATATGGATTCCACGGTCGTTGATTATTTGGGTTTTGTACACTTTTTTTCCGGCGGCTTTTTCAATTTCAGCAACGGAATATCCCAGCAAAACATTCCTGACGTGGCCCAAATGCAAAGGTTTGTTTGTGTTTGGCGAAGAATATTCAACCATTACCGCTTTGCCGTTTTGTGCCCCTTTTCCGAAGGATGAAAAATCAGTAACCGAGTTGAAAAAGTTCAGATAATACGAATCGCTCAATACAATATTCAAAAAGCCTTGAACAACATTATACTTTTCAACTTCTTCTACATTTTCAACCAGATACTTGCCAATTGCCTCCCCAATTTGTACCGGATTTCCTTTAACAACGCGCAACATTGGAAAAACTACGGCGGTAATATCGCCTTCAAAATCTTTGCGGGTGGGCTGCAGTTCTACCGATTCAAGTTTTGCACCGTACAGTTTTTCTACCGCGGTTTTAATCTGGGTTTCCAATGTTTGCTGAAATGTCATACTGAAAATTTAAAGTGCAAAGATACTTTTTTTGAATTCGTAATTCCGAATTCTAAATTCTGAATTTTCCGAAGTCATCAAATAACTTTCATTTAAACTTTTGGTAAACTTTGAACGGAAAAACCGAGCGTCCTTTGCCGAAAAAACTATGGACATTTTTTTATATGTGTTTGCGGCACTTTTTTCGGTTATAAACCCGCTCGGAACCGTACCCGTATTTGTAGGTTTAACGAGTGATGAAAGCATTCAGGAACGAAACAAAACATCACTTTTAACTACCATAAATGTGGTGGTAATTTTAATTATTTCATTCTTCGCCGGCACCTATTTGTTGGCTTTTTTCGGAATAAGTTTAAATGCCTTGCGAATTGCGGGCGGGATGATAATTGTTACCTCCGGCTTTGCACTTTTAACGGGAACTTTTTCGAAACATAAGGGAATGAAAAACAAACGGGTGCAGAAAGATTTGGACAAACGTGAAAAATTTTCACTTACGCCACTTGCAATCCCTATGCTGGCGGGACCTGGCTCAATTTCGTTACTAATAACCTTTAACCAACAGTACCAAAGAACCACGGATACTATTTGGGTTATACTTGCTGTTTTGGGCGTAGGATTGGCAACTTTTTTAATTTTAAGAAGTTCGCATTACCTCAGTAAATTTCTGGGTGCTTCGGGCATAAATGCTATTTCTAGAATTGTGGGATTTATCGTAATTTCAATAGGTGTGGAATATATCAGTGCGGCCGTAATTGCTATTCTTCAAACCATAAATTTATAAAACTCAACGGCGGTTTTTAATTAGCGCCCCTGCTATTAACGCCAAAACCCCAATGCCGATCATTCCCAATGTTTGGTTTGTCATACCTTCCTTTGCATTTACTTCCAAAGGGCCAATATCCAAAACCTGTTGCGGAACAAAGGCGTTGTAAAGCCCGAAAATTATCAAAACCACTCCTACAATCAGCAATACGATTTTCAAAATTTTCATTATTTTTTGGATTTATGGGTTGAAAAATTAAAGATACCGTATTGGCTAGAATGCACAGCAACAACTTAACGGCTTTTTAACTTTTGTTTAATTATTAAAATATATCTTTAAACAAAATATATAAATATTGAAAATACTTCTTACAGGTGCCAACGGGTACATTGGTATGCGATTGTTGCCAGAACTTTTGGAGCAAGGACACGAAATAATTTGTGCGGTTCGCGATAAAAACAGATTGCCACTCAATCCGGAAACCACAAAAAAGGTTACTGTTATTGAAGTGGATTTTGCGGAAGAAGTAAATCTGGATTCATTTCCTAACGACTTAGATGCGGCTTATTATTTGATCCACTCGATGAGCAGCTCCACCAAAAATTTTGATGAGGTTGAAGCACGTTCAGCGGAAAAATTCAATAAGTATATGGCTTCCACTTCTGTGAAGCAGGTTATATATTTAAGCGGAATTATAAATCAGGACGGTCTTTCAAAACATCTTTCGTCACGTAAAAAAGTAGAGGAAATTTTATATAAAGGAAATTATCATGTTACCGTATTACGTGCGGGAATTGTTGTGGGAAGTGGCAGTTCTTCCTTTGAAATTATAAGGGATTTATGTGAAAAATTACCGGTAATGATTGCGCCAAAATGGTTGAAAACTAAAATTCAGCCTATAGCCATTCGTGACGTGATCGCGTTTCTTTCAGGTGTTTTGGACGAAGAAACATGTTTTGACAAATCTTTTGATATTGGAGGACCCGATGTATTGACCTATAAGAAAATGCTACAGATATACTCCAAAATCAGAAAATTGAAACTCTGGATAATTTCGGTACCCATTATGTCGCCACGACTTTCTTCGTATTGGTTGTATTTTGTTACATCTACTTCGTATAAACTTGCTGTAAACCTTGTGGACAGTATGAAAATTGATGTGATTGCAAGAGATAATAAATTGCAGGAAATTTTAAATATTAAGCCTATTTCATACGAAGAATCGATAAAAAAGGCTTTTGTGAAAATTGAACAAAATCTTGTTATTTCCAGCTGGAAGGATTCATTGGTTGCCGGTAGGATTTCGAATTTGAAGGAATATATTCAAGTACCCAAATACGGTTGCCTCAAAGATAAAAAGGTGCTGAACGTAGCCGAACCTGAAAGGGCGCTTAACAATATTTGGGCTATTGGCGGAAACCGCGGATGGTACTATGGAAATTCTCTTTGGAAAATCCGCGGATTCATGGACAGGCTTGTGGGCGGTGTTGGCCTTCGTCGAGGTAGAACGCACCCTGATCAAATTTATACGGGCGATGCACTCGATTTTTGGCGTGTGCTTTATGCCGACAAGGAAAATAAAAGGCTTTTGCTTTTTGCGGAAATGAAACTACCGGGAGAAGCCTGGCTGGAATTCTGCATAAATGATAAAAATGAACTGATACAGACCGCCACTTTTAGGCCCAAAGGTTTATGGGGCAGATTGTATTGGTATTTGATGCTCCCTTTCCACTATTTTATTTTTGGCGGAATGATTCGAAAAATTGCAAATTCAGAAATTCAAATCTAATTTAAATTCTGGGTAGAAAAACCTCGGCCATCATACAGCGAGCGCTTCCGCCACCGCAAGTTTCAATGATATGAAGATCGCTGCTTAATATTTCGCAATGTTTTTCAATAGCCGCAATTTGTTGTGCATTTAAAGCTTTGTGAGCAGCATCGCTCATTACCAAATACTTATTTTCCTTTCCTTGGACCTGCAACATATTGCCCGCAAAATGGTGCATTTGTCCCTCGGTGATGGAAATAATTTCCTTTCCGTCGGTTTTCAGGTGTCGTACTATATTTTTCTTTTCCTTGGCATCATCTATGGTATCCAGACAAATCACACAAAATTCCTCAGCAAGGCACATCATTACATTGGTGTGATAAATCGGCATTCTTTTGCCGTCCACGGTTTGGTTAGCCGTAAAGATTACAGGTAAAAACTCAAAATCCTCGCAGAATTCAATAAGCAATTCTTCATCAGCACGTGGCGAAAGGGCACAATAGGCCTTTCGATTTACACGATCCATCAAGATACTCCCGGTACCTTCCAGAAAAAAGCCCTCGTCTTCCGCGGTGGTATAATCGTAGATATTGTTGATTTTAAAACCTTCGTTTTCCAGACGGATTAAAACTTCCTCGCGTCTTTCGCGACGGCGGTTTTCAGCAAACATTGGGTAGAGGCCCACATCGCCATTTTCATGAAAACTGATCCAATTGTTGGGGAAAATGGAATCTGGCGTGTCCATTCTTAAATCATCATTTTCAACAATCACACTTACTCCAACAGCTCGTAATTTTTCCACAAAAGCATCAAACTCTTGCTGCGCTTTGGCATTTATTTCAGCATTCTTTATTGCTAAATCCTCCTGAAAATAATTATTGACAGCCGTTTGTTCATTCATTCTAAATGCAACTGGGCGAATCATTACGATTGTATCTGTGATCTGTTTTGTCAAATTGAAAAATTTTTAGGCTGCAAATTTAAGGGAATTTAAAGTTGAAAAAGAACATGATGGGTGTAAGTTTTTTTAAAATACATTGACGAAAAAAAAATAAATAATAACCTAAAACGTTTAGAATAATATTTAGCTCCCAAAATGAAAAAACTGATTATATTTTTCGCCGTAATTTCCTTCTCAATTTCACTATCGGCGCAAGAATGGCAAACAGACTATGAAACCGCAAAACAAATTTCTTCTGAAGAAAATCGCCCAATTATCCTTGTCTTTCAGGGAAGTGATTGGTGTGCGCCCTGCATAAAACTAGACAGGGAAATATGGAGCACTGAGGAATTTAAGGCCTACGCAGAGGATCATTTTGTAATGTTGCAGGCAGATTTTCCGCGGAAAAAATCAAATGCATTAGCCAATGAGCAACAACAAAAAAACAACCAACTTGCTGAAAAATATAACAAACAAGGTTATTTTCCCTTCGTAGTCGTTTTAGATAAAGAAGGCCACGTTTTAGGTGAAGCGGGCTATGAAAAAACAACACCTTCTGCATATATTGATAAACTGAAATCATTTGTAAAATAGTTTGAAAACAGTAGTTTCCTTAATTCTTTCGCTGCTTTGTGTGAATCTGACATTCTCACAGGAAATTTTTAAGCGAACCCTTAAATTAATGGGCAGCCGTTTTGAAATTACAGTTGTGGCAACAGATTCTATTGAAGCCAACGGATATATTAATTTGGCAATTAATGAAATAACGCGTATTGAAAAACTTATTTCTTCTTGGGATCCTGCTTCACAAACATCTGAAATTAATAGAAATGCAGGTATCAAACCTGTAAAAGTTGATGAGGAGCTGTACAATTTAATAGCCCGTGCAGTTGAAATTTCAAAATTAACCGATGGTGCTTTCGATATTAGTTTCGCCTCGATGGATAAAATTTGGAAGTTCGACGGCAGTATGACCGAAATGCCTTCCGAGGAAGCCATTAAACAATCGGTCGCAAAAGTGGGGTATAAAAATATTATTCTCGATCCCGAAAACCTTACCGTTTTACTTAAATTGGAAGGTATGAAGTTAGGTTTTGGCGCTATAGGCAAAGGCTACGCGGCAGACAAAGCGAAAAAACTTTTGATGGAAAAAGGGGTAAGTTCTGGAATAATAAACGCTTCCGGCGATATGAACACTTGGGGCAAACAGCCCAGTGGAGATTTTTGGAAAGTGGCAATCACAAATCCGATGGATAAAAATAAGGCATTTGCAACATTAGCAATTGATGAAAGTGCCGTGGTTACTTCCGGTAATTATGAAAAATATGTTGCTTTTAATAATGTGCGGTATACACACATTATTGATCCCAGAACTGGCTATCCCGCAACCGGAATTATAAGCGCCACGGTATTTGCGCCAAAAGCCGAAATTGCCGATGCTCTTGCAACTTCAATTTTTGTAATGGGAAAAGATGTGGGGATTGATTTCATCAATCAATTGCCCAAAATAGAATGCATCGTTATTGATGAAAAAGGCGAAATATTCACTTCAAAAAACATAGACATTGAAACTTTCAAAAACTAGAAAGCCTTAAGGTATGAAAAAGCTATTGCTACTTTTAACGATCATAATATTGGGTACTTTGAATTCTTGTACTGTAATTAAAGAGTATGAAAAAGTAAACATAAACGATCCCGATATGGTTTTGGGCGATAGACCCGTGGACCGGTTTGAGGTTAATGCACAGGCATATCGTGAAGCCGCATCGGGTGCTAACGGAGGTAAAACTGGTGGCGGCTGCGGTTGCAATTAATGTATTTTATGAAAAGTATTCTTGGATTATTTATCTTTCTATTTTCGGTAACTGTATTTGCGCAGGACTCTACTTCCACATACAAAAAGCGAGTGCTTGAAACAACCGAAATAGATTTTCTCGTAAGCTATTACAGCCAGGATGGCGATAATGCTGCAGTTAGTGGTGGCATAGGAACCGAAAAGCTCACAGATTTTACGCCCACTTTTGTGGTTGCAATTCCATTAAATGCCGATGATGTTTTAACAATTGATGCGGGTGTTTCCGCATACACCTCAGCATCCTCCAGTAATGTTGATCCTTTTGACAGTAATGAACCCGCAGATCCATACGTTGCTTCTTCAGGCGCTTCTGCAAGCGATCTTTGGGCTGGCGGAAACTTCAATTATAGCCACAGCAGCGACGATAGAAATGAAATAGTGAGTGCTAAAATTTCTGTTTCTTCTGAATACGATTATTTTTCTCTTGGTTTCGGCGGAAGTTATACAAAGCTTTTTAATGAAAAAAACACCGAAGTAAGCGTACATGCAAATGTATATTTAGATACCTGGAAATTATTGTATCCAATAGAAGTGCGCGATACCACTTCCTTTATTGGCTTGGATAAGAAAAACAGAAATTCCTATTCCGTCGGTTTTGGGTTTTCACAAATACTTTCAAAAAATTTACAGGGCGCACTTTCTGTGGATTTAGTGCAACAGCAGGGCTTGCTTTCCACTCCTTTCCAAAGAATTTATTTTAGTGATCTTCCAGATCGTTTTCACGAAAATTTCCAGCTCGCAGATGATATTGAAAGATTGCCGGAAACAAGATTTAAAACGGCCATTGGCGGAAGACTGAATTATTACCTAAATGAAGTCTTTGTTTTAAGGACCTATTATCGCTATTATTTTGACGATTGGGGAATTAATTCGCATACGGCAAGCATTGAAATTCCTATAAAAATTACAGATAAGTTTACTTTGTACCCAAGCTACCGCTTTTATAATCAGACCGCAGCAGATTATTTTTATCCATATAATATTGCTTTATCTACGGCTGAATTTTATACTTCAGATTATGACCTTTCGGAATTTTCAGCAAACCAATACGGTTTTGGAATAAATTATACAGATATTTTCGCAAAGCTGCAATTGGCAAAATTCGGTTTAAAAAGTATAGATTTAAAATATGATTATTACAAGCGCGATAGCGGATTGAATTATAGTCTTATTTCGGCTGGATTTAAATTTATAGGAAAATAAACTAGGCACTTAAAGAGTCGCCGTCATTTTTAAGAGTATCTTCAAATTCCAAAAGTAAATTCAAGTAAAATTTATTTTGAAAGTGTCCATTTTCAAGGCAGCCTGTAAGTGTTTCTTCCAAATTTGTGTAGCCTACATTATCTGAAATTGCTTCATTTAAATCATATAATCGCACTGGATCTGTAGTTAAGGGTTTTGAATTCCAAATGGAAATTATTTTCGCACTGTAATCAATATTGACGTCGATGGATTTGAAATAAAAGTTCAACAATAATTTATGGAATTCACGAAACTCTTTTGGGGGACGTTTAGGAAAGTCGCAACTAATTGCGATGAGTTTGCGCATTAGCTCATGTATAGTTTCTGCCTTCTTATCCATAACTTACCTTCTTGTTATAGATGAAGATAGAGAAATTAGGAATATAAATATTTCTGAAACGCTACTTTAGCGCGAGTTTAACGCTGAAGGCTTAATGCGTTAAAAAAATTAGGACTGAATTTAATTTACTTTTTGTCCTGGAGCCCTTGAGACTCCCAATTAACAAACCCACCTTCCATATCGTAGATTTCCTTGAATCCCATATCTTTCAAAATTTGGGCAGCGTTGGCACTTCTTTTTCCACTTCTGCAATAGAGGTAAACTGGTTCATTTTTATCGAGTTTGGCAACTTTTTCCCTAAAATCGTCGTCGGTGACGCAGATGTTTTGTGCAGTTTTTAAATGGTCTTCTCCATATTCTTCCTGAGTCCGTACGTCAATTAATTGCAGGTTTCTATTTTCACTTACAACTTTATAAACCTCTTCTGGAGAAATTACTTTAATTTCCCGCTCGCTATCGTTTTCTTTACAGGCCGTAAAAAAAAGACAGATTGTCAATCCAAGGAAAGCTAGCATTTTCATAATAATATATTTAATCAATTATTTCACCTTCCCATTCAGTAATTCCACCTTTTAGGTTGTAAGCATTTTTCACGCCCACGGAATTTAGCAACATACAAGCTTGACTACTTCGTCCGCCGGAACGACAGTAAACGTAATAGTTTTTTTGGGGATCAAGTTCTTTGGCGCGTCTCAGAAATTCGGCACCGTTATAAATATCTATCTGTTCTGCCCCGGGAATATAACCTTCCTCAAATTCGGCATCGGTACGCACGTCTAAAATAACGGCATTGTCGTCTTTTTCCAATTGTTCACTCCACTGTTGTTGTGTTAAATCTGCCATAATATCAATTTTTTTAGTAAAAATAATAAATAAGGAGGGTTTTAAAGTAAAAAACCGAAAACAACTTTTTTATTGCCTTCGGTTTTAAAATAATTTTATAACATTTTCCCAATAACTCGCTTACTGCTTTACAGAGCAGCCTATAGCTTTTGTTTCCTTTACTGAAACATCTTTTCCAGCAAGTAATTCATTTACGGCATTGGCCAAAAAACGATCCTTTACTTCAGCACCATTGCGCACATTGTCGTCGATGGCGCCAATATATTTTACGATATTTTTTCCATTTTCTTTTTCCAATAAATAAACATGGGGCGTTTTTGTGGCACCATATTTCGCATAAATTGTTTGGCTTTCATCAAATAAATACGGAAATGTGAATCCTGCTTCTTTCGCTTTTTGCTGCATCAATTCATAGGTGTCATCTGGCTGAACCTCAGGATTATTCGGGTTAATGGCAATTACCGGATAACCTTTAGGTTTAAATTCCTTATCCAGCGCAACCATTCTTTCTTCGCTTGCAACCGCATACGGGCAAGTGTTGCAGGTAAAAATTACAATAAAACCTTTGGCATCTTTATAATCTGAAAGGGAAACCATTTTTCCGTTTACATCCTTCAGTTTAAAATCTGTAGCCTCATCGCCAATTGTGTATCCTTTAGTTCCGGCTTCCATTTCGATTTCGGTAAATTCGGGCTGAATGGTTTCGTTTATGGCAAAATCTTCGCTTTTATCTGTGGGTTCGTTTTTGCAGCTGCTAAAAGCGATTAATGCTACGGCTGCAAATGATATGCTAGTAAGAATCTTTTTCATAGTTTAAATTTTTATAGAAATGTTTTTAATTCGGTTTCAAGTTCTTCAAAAGTGAAGGATTGTTCAAAAAATTTTCGAGTGTTCTGATTATAAATTACCGTTGCGGGAATGGCGCCGCTCCATTGTGGCGAAACCTTCGGAATCCAACTATTTGCATCGGCATCGTCCAGCAAAACAACTTCAGATTGTATGTTGTTTTTTTGAATGAACGGAATTACTTGGCTTTCCAATTTTTCAGGAAAATCAAGGCTTACCAGCAATAGTTTTACTTTTTTATCGGAATAGTGCGCAGCGATTTTTTCAAATGCGGGAAGTTCTTTTATACAAGGCTTGCACCAAGTGGCCCAAAAATTTATTACATAAATTGAATCATTATTTTTTTGTAAATACTTCTCTTCAAGTTCCTCAAAATTGAGTGACGTAACTTTTTTTGAATTGAAATCTTTTATATCGGTTTGAGGATTTTCGGTCATGGCAACTTCAAAAGCTGCTTCAGTTTTTTTATCAGAACAGCTCTGAAGTGCTAAAAGAAAAAGAAAAATTTGAAGTATTTTCATCTGCCAAAAATATTGAAAATCAATGAACTTCAAACGTTATTAACGTATTCTTATTATTGCGCCAAAAAGAGAAATACTAAATTTTTCAAGAAAGGAAACTGTTTCCCAAAAAAATTCTATATTTGAACCCGAAACAATGAAAACATTTACACAAAATATCTGGTGGTGGAAAAACTTACGAAAAACCTCGTGAGCGGAACACCTATAGTATAATATATACGAAAAGGCTTGTCAATCACGACAAGCCTTTTTTTTTGGCCATACCTTTCGCCTCCGCTCAGGGTAATTAAATTGGTCTTTGAGCGGAGCCTAAAAGACATACATCAATAATGAAATACAAATTAAAAACATACTCAAAAAAACTGTTGGCAGACACGATTACGCCAGTTTCGGTTTATTTACGGCTGCGCGATAAATTCCCGAACAGTTTGTTGCTGGAAAGTAGCGATTATCACGCAAACGACAACAGTTTTAGCTACATCTGCTTCAACCCCATTGCATCCATAAAAGTTGAAAATGAAACTATTTTTCAGCAATTTCCCGATGGAAAAAGTTTACAAATTGAAATTTCAAAAGGCACAAACGTTCCAAATATTTTGGATGGTTTTGCGGCTTCGTTTTCATCGGAAGAAAGTAAATTTAAATTCATCAATAACGGTCTTTTCGGATTTATGGCTTTTGATGCGGTTCGTTATTTTGAAGATATTGAACTTCATAAAAAAGAGGAAAACCTCGAAATGCCCGATTTGTACTATGCTGTTTACCAAAATATAATTGCAATAAACCATTTCAATAACGAAGCTTATATTTTCGCACACACTTTTCAATCTGAAAACAACATTCCGCAAATAGAGCAGATTCTAAAATCGAAAACTTTTGCCGAATATCCGTTTGAAAGAAATGGTACTTATAGCACAAATTTAGACGACGAAGGTTTTAAGGCTTTGGTTCGAAAATGCAAGGAACATTGCCAGCGCGGCGATGTGTTCCAGATTGTGCCGAGCAAACGGTTTTCACAAAAATTTACTGGTGATGAATTCAACGTTTACAGGGCCTTGCGCAGCGTAAACCCATCGCCGTATTTATTTTATTTTGATTACGGAAACTTTAAAATCTTCGGAAGTTCGCCCGAAGCGCAGTTGGTGGTAAAAGGAAATACTGCCGAAATACACCCCATTGCCGGCACATTTAAGCGCACAGGAAATGACGAACAGGATGCCGAACTCGCCAAAAAACTTGCCGAGGACAAAAAGGAAAATAGCGAACACGTGATGCTGGTTGATTTAGCTCGCAACGATTTAAGCCGCCACGGTACAAACGTTAAAGTAGAAACCTACCGCGAAGTACAGTTTTTTTCGCACGTAATCCATTTGGTGAGCAAGGTTACGGCAACAAAAAATTCTGAAACTTCAACCATGCAGATTGTGGCAGATACTTTTCCTGCGGGCACTTTAAGCGGCGCACCAAAACATAAAGCCCTGCAATTGCTGGAAAAATACGAAAACCGAAGTCGTGAATTTTACGGCGGCGCCATCGGTTTTATGGATTTCAGCGGCAATTTTAACCACGCGATAATCATCCGGTCCTTTGTAAGCAAAAACCATACATTGCATTACCAAGCCGGCGCCGGCGTGGTTTCGGAAAGCG
>Ga0209344_10000791_pt1 | contig 48803 bp, 37 predicted proteins | sample Cruoilmetagenom6_FD_187293 | JGI IMG/M metagenome (GOLD analysis project Ga0209344, IMG submission 187293) | Oil polluted marine microbial communities from Coal Oil Point, Santa Barbara, California, USA - Santa Barbara Oil Seep Sample 6 (SPAdes)... | ecosystem: Environmental > Aquatic > Marine... | reverse complement strand
CTCACCTCCATGTGAGCACAGGTTTTTAGTTCCAGACAAAACCTAAGTACTCACCTCCATGTGAGCACAGGTTTTTAGTTCCAGACAAAACCTAAGTACTCACCTCCATGTGAGCACAGGTTTTTAGTTCCAGACAAAACCTAAGTACTCACCTCCATGTGAGCAATGTAGGATTGGCGTATTTTGGCCAGCACAAGTGAACAATAATTTAGTGAAATTGGTATAATTATATCTATTCTCAATATGTAGTTTTCTGCCATGTTTAAGGCAAAACGTTTATGAATATTGAGTTATTTATAAACGTTTTTACACTGAGAGTGGGATAAAATGGAATACTGAATAGGTACTACTTATCCAGAGTTCATCACCTCAGGTTAGTTATCCTTCATCAATAGTTAAGATAATTTTGCCAATATTCTCATTATTTATCATCACTTGGTGAGCTTTTTCTGCGTCATACCATGAGTATTGTTGATAAATAACCGGCGTTATTAATGCTTGTTTAAGGCACTGTTCAAAATCACGCTTAAAGGCGTTAATTAATTGGCTTTTATAATCATTACTGCGACTGCGTAATGTCGTTGCATGAATATTTACTCGCTTACCGAGCATTTTGGCAACGTCGATACTTTCAGCAAACCGCCCTGCCAACATTGATAAAATCACGATATGACCATCTAACGCACATACGCTAATATTTTTATTAACATAATCACCAGCGACCACATCTAAAATAACGTCATAATTATGCTTATTCTGTTTTGCCCATTGTGCAAAATCAGTTTGTTGGTAATTTATCGCGTCATCAGCGCCTAAGGCTTTACAGGCAGCGACTTTTTCATCACTACCAACCGTAACGCTAACATGACAATTAAGCTGTTTTGCCAATTGAATTGCGGCTGTACCTACACCACTTGCGCCGGCATGAATCAGCACCTTCGCGTTTGGCTTTAACTCGCCAATACTAAATAAGCATTGATAAGCAGTTAAGAACACCTCAGCAATAGCAGCGCCCTCTACATGGTTTAAGTTCTCAGGAAGTTTTATTAAGTGTGCGGTTTTAACTTTGACAAACTCGGCATAAGCGCCACCAGGAACAATAGCAAAGACGCTATCGCCCACCTTAAAGTCGCCTTGCTGACGACTAATCTCTGTGCTTATATTGCTACCCATAGCGACAATATCGCCGCAGGCCTCAATGCCTAATATGGTTGACTCACCCGGTGGTGGCGGATACTTACCTTGTTTTTGCCAAATATCCGCACGATTAACACCAATAGCCTGAACTTTAATTAGGCATTCATCACTAGCAATTTCAGGCTTGGTTGTCGTGGAAAGGTATAACTCTTGTTGTTCATTAATGGCAAAATAGCGCAAGGTAATTCCTATAATAGCTCAATTCGTTTAAGGTACTATTCTGCCTTATTAACTAACTAAACCCAATACTTTAACACTAGCTAATCGCGAAGAAATGATGCTCTTGCCAGGGCACTTGTTTAGCCTCAACATTATCCACCTCGGCTTGTGGCGGGCCAATAGCAAGCCACTTAAGCATTTTGTCTATGTTTTCTTGCTCACCGCACATCAGCACCTCAACGCCCCCGTCAGTTAAATTACGCGCGTAGCCACTTAAACCATGTTCAATGGCAACTTGTTGACTCGAAGCCCGAAAATATACCCCTTGAACTTTGCCACTCACATACGCCATGTAACTTACATTCATTGTCATCCACCTTAGAATAAGCTTATTGCTTTTATTATTTTCAACTTTCAATCTCATCCAAGCAGTGAAATGAAAAATAGTTAAAATAGAACGTTGCGCCTACGTCATGCATTGACTAAACTCGCGCAATTATTATCGTTAATTACAAGTATAGGCATATGTCAGCAAGAATATATTTAAAAGTTGCGCGCGAGAAATCTTTACGTCGAAAACATCCTTGGATTTTCTCTCAAGCTATCAACAAAATAAAGGGCAATCCTTTACTTGGTGACACGGTTGATGTCTTTGATAACAAGGGTAACTGGCTAGCTAAGGGGGCATACTCTCCTGAATCTCAAATTAGAATTAGGGTATGGAGTTATGATGTTGACGAGGAAATTGATAGCAGTTTTTTTCGTAAAAAATTGTTAAGTGCACAAAAAAGACGTGATTGGTTTATCGAACGAGGCAGGTTAACCGGATATCGATTAATCGCTGGTGAGTCTGATGGCTTGCCCGGTATTACTATTGATAAATACGACAACTTTCTTGTTTGTCAATTACTCAGTGCCGGCGCAGACTTTCATCGCTATACCCTAGTTGAGTGCCTTAAAGAGCTCTATCCGGGTTGTCATATCTATGAGCGATCTGATGTTGATGTTCGTAAAAAGGAAGGCTTAGAGCCGGTAACTGGCTGGTTAACAGAGCCTCAAGCGTCAACCGAATGTATTATTGAAGAGCACGGCATTAAAATCCACGTTGATATTGCCCAAGGTCACAAAACCGGCTTTTATTTAGATCAACGTGATTCTCGTCTTGCTGCAGGTAAATATGCTAAAAATAAAAGCGTATTAAACTGTTTTTCTTATACTGGCACGTTTGCCCTACATTGCGCGGCAAATGGCGCTAAAGAAGTCATAAATGTTGATGTTTCAGACACCGCATTAGCGCTAGCTAAACAAAACGTCGAGCTTAATCAGTTAACAGATAAAAATATCTCATTTGTTAAAGCGGATGTCTTTAAGTTATTACGTCAATACCGTGAAGAAAAGCGCAGCTTTGATATGATTATTCTCGACCCGCCTAAGTTTGTTGAATCAAAAGCACAACTGACCGGCGCGTGTCGCGGCTATAAAGATATCAACATGCTAGCTATGCAGCTGCTTAAGCCCAATGGCACACTATTAACCTTTTCATGCTCAGGTTTAATGGAATCAAACTTATTTCAAAAAGTGGTGGCCGATGCCGCGTTAGATGCAAACAGAAATGTTTACTTTGTTGATAGACTGCACCAAGCCGCCGATCACCCGGTAGCGTCATATTACCCTGAAGGTTATTACCTTAAAGGTCTTGTTTGCCAAGTTGAGTAATACCAATTTTACTAAATTATCGCCCACTTGTGCTGGTTAAAATACTCCATGGCTTCGTTGCTCACAAGGATGTGAGTACTTAGGTTTTGTCTGGAACTAAAAACCTGTGCTCACAAGGATGTGAGTACTTAGGTTTTGTCTGGAACTAAAAACCTGTGCTCACAAGGATGTGAGTACTTAGGTTTTGTCTGGAACTAAAAACCTGTGTTCTCAATCCCAATAGTTCGCTATTGCTAAATCAAGCGCCTTGCCCTGATTTATTTTTCCTACGCACAACAAGATCACAAACTTAATGAAACTGGTATAACAAAACAAAGCCGTAGTTTGCAATTATCAAGCTACGGCTGACGCTATTAAAGAATTTTTTGTGAAAAAAAGCGTAAGTGATTAATCAATTTCAGAAATATTAATACCTATTAAATAGCAGTTATTACTCTCTTCTGTTACTCGCACCACTTTACCTTTAACATCTAGTGGTTGCACCGCACTGTTGGCCGACTGAACACTGATATGCACGGCAGTATTCATCTCTAAGGGGTGCTCCATTTCAATTGCTATTCCGGTGGCGCTTAAATCACGACAAGTGGCTAAAACTTTACTATTAGCTTCATCATCAATAATGGTCACGGTAACTTCACTGTTTAACATCATGCGATAAAAATTGCGTTTATCATCGTAATTAACCATTACTACTCCAGAGGTGTTTTTATAGGTATATACTATTATTTATACTCACCGTAACCACCACTGTCAAATCATTGTATTGAAATTACGCATATTCTTTGATGTAGTTCAGTACCCGCTTTGCTGAAATTGGGAAGGGTGTTTTTAAATTTTGTGCGAAAAGCGATACCCGTAACTCTTCTATCATCCAGTAACCCTGCGTCAACTCTTTGCTTAACGGTTGTCCTTTAGGCTGCTGAGCCACCACACTAGCAAGGGCTTTTTGTACTTTTTCTACCTCTAACATTTTCAAGCGATCTTGGTTAGGATCGATATTGAGCTTCTCTAAGCGTCGCTGCATTGCGGTTAAATATCGGGCAATATCATCCAAACGCTGGTACCCCGCTTTAGTGACAAAGCCTTTAAACACCATAGCCTCTAATTGGTTTTTAATGTCACCATGCGATTGCACAACATTTAACGACATTTTACCTTTCATTTTTTTCCGCACATCATGCGCCAAACTTAACACCCGCTCGACTTTTATTGCCGCGTTTAACACACAATCGGCAATTTCAGCGCGCACATGCTCTTTGCAGGCGTTAAACTCTGCTTGCGCGCGCGGCAAGCCGCCATAGTCGTTTACTAAGAACTGGCAGCCGGCGACAATGCAATCATCTAATAAGTCATTGATTGAGCCAAAAGGGTTAAAATATAGACCTAATTTCGCTTTATTGGGTAGCTTCTCTTGCAGGTATTTTACTGGCGAAGGAATGTTAAGTAAGATCAGTCGACTGACGCCATCTAACATCGCTTGCTCGGCTAAACTTTCATGCTCAAATAGCTCGATAGCAACCGACTTGTTTTTCTCAACCAGAGCAGGAAACGCTTTAATGGTGATGTTGGCGACTTTCTTTTCATAACTTTTTGGCAAGTTGTTAAAGTCCCACTGCGCAATATCGTTGCGTTCAATACCTTTGTCTGCGACCTTTTTGATCGATGCTTGTACCTTACCTTGTAAACTATCCTTTAACGTATCAAGATTACGGCCTTGCTTGATCAACTTGCCATGTTCGTTAACGATTTTGAAATTCATCATTAAATGCGCTACTAGCTCTACGCCTTGCCAAGCATCTTCAGGTAAGCGCACCCCAGTCATTCTTAACAGTTGCTTTTCCAATGCGGTGGTTAAAGGGACACCGGTATTGTTTATCGCTGCTAAACACGCTTCTGCGTAATTTGGTGCCGGCACAAAGTTGCGTCGTAATGATTTTGGTAAACCTCTAATTAACGCGGTAATAAGCTCTAGCCTTAACGCGGGAATAAGCCAGTCAAAGCCAACATTGTCAATTTGATTTAAAATACCAACTGGTATCATGACACTAATGCCATCATCAACATCGCCAGGGCTAAAGTGATAACTGAGCGGTAAGGTTAAACTGCCCTGCTGCCAAGTTTCTGGGTATTCATTGGCGGATAATTTCACGGCACTTTCTTTTAACAAAAAGGCTTTAGTAAAATTTAACAGCTTGGCGTCAGATTGTTTTTGCTTTTTCCACCATGCTAGAAAGCTGCGTTGACAAATAACGCTGTCAGGCAGCTTCTCGGTATAGAAATCGACTAATTGTTGCTCTTCGATGAGAAAGTCTTTGCGACGAGCTTTTTGCTCTAAGGCTTCTATTTCGTCAACCAGTTGTCGGTTTTCCTTTAAGAATGCTTCTTTGATCGTGCTGTCGCCATTAACTAACGCTTCACGAATAAAAATTTCACGGCAGGTATCAGGCTCAATTTTATTAAAATTAACTTTGCGTTTGTTAACTATCATTAAACCATAAAGTGATACTTGTTCAAACGCCATGACAGCGCCCTGCTTCTTCTCCCAATGCGGTTCGCTGTAACTGCGCTTAACTAAATGCTGGGCAAGGGGCTCAAGCCACAGCGGATCAATTTTAGCTGCCATACGGGCAAATAAACGACTGGTCTCAACTAATTCTGCTGCCATTAACCATTTAGGTGATTTTTTTGCTAGCGCTGAGCCGGGGAAAATAAAGAATTTACTGCCGCGAGCACCTTTATACTCTCGGTTTTCATCTTGCTGACCAATATGACTGAGTAAGCCTGACAATATCGCTTGGTGAACAATATCTAGGTTCGAGTTCGAGTTCGAGTTCGAGGCATTTTTATCGTCTTCTTCAGATAAGTCGACTTCAATCCGGCTCATCGGAATTTTCAATTCTCGTAGCGCATGGGTTAACTGGCTGTAAATATCTTGCCATTCACGAATACGCACATAAGATAAAAACTCTTTCTGGCACAAGCGGCGAAACTGATTGTTAGTTAACTGCTTTTGCTGCGCTTCAAGATAAGCCCATAACTTTAATAAGCTAATAAAGTCAGATTGTTTGTTTTTAAAACGGCCATGTTTTTCATCCGCAGCTTGTTGTTTTTCATGCGGGCGTTCACGCGGGTCTTGAATACTTAAGGCGCTAACAATAATAAATATTTGTTCAATACAGCCTAAATCTGCTGCGGTTAAGATCATTTTCGCTAAACGCGGATCAATCGGGAATTTCGATAACGCACGACCTATTGGCGTTAATTTCACCTGATTAGCACTGGCATCGATAGCGGCAAGCTCTTCTAATAAACGTACGCCGTCATTAATATTGCGGTTATCGGGTGGCTGCACAAACGGAAAATCGGCAATTTCGCCTAAATCTAGCGACAGCATTTGTAATATTACCGTCGCTAAATTGGTCCGTAGTATTTCAGGGTCGGTAAATTCAGGACGATTTAAAAAATCGTCCTCTGAATAAAGCCGAATACAAACACCAGAAGAAACACGTCCACAACGTCCAGCACGCTGATTAGCACTGGCTTGTGAAATAGGTTCAATCGGCAAACGTTGCACTTTGGTACGATAGCTATAACGTGAAATTCTTGCCGTACCCGGGTCAATAACATATTTAATGCCTGGCACCGTTAAACTGGTTTCAGCCACGTTAGTCGCTAAAACAATATTACGGCCACTGTGGGGTTTAAAAATTAAGTTTTGCTCTGCAACGGTTAAGCGCGAGTATAACGGCAAAACATTGGTATGGCGTAAGTTGGCTTTTTCTAATGCCCGCGCGGTATCGCGAATTTCTCGTTCACCATTTAGAAAGACTAAAATATCACCGCCACTATCAACACCACGACTCTCTGCACCTAACTCATCAACCGCATTAAGAATACCTGAGATAATATCTGCATCACCATCACCGCCTTCATTTAACTCGTTCAGCGGACGGTAGCGCATTTCTACCGGATAAGTACGGCCTGATACTTCAATCATCGGCGCCAGTGTACCGTCGTCAGCTGCAAAGTGTTTGGCAAACTTTTCAGGGTCTATGGTGGCTGAAGTAATAATAATTTTTAAGTCTGGGCGCTTTGGCAGAATTTGCCGTAAATAACCGAGAATAAAGTCAATGTTTAAACTGCGCTCATGCGCTTCATCAATGATCAGGGTGTCATATTGGCGTAAAAGTCGATCTTTTTGCATCTCGGCCAACAAAATACCGTCGGTCATCAACTTGATATAACTTTGCTCGCCCACTTGGTCGTTAAAACGCACCTTATACCCCACAGCGTCGCCTAGCTTGGTATCAAGCTCTTCTGCAATCCGATTGGCTACCGTTCTTGCGGCAATGCGGCGCGGCTGAGTGTGACCAATAATACCGTCAATGCCACGACCCAGTTGTAAACATATTTTCGGAATTTGTGTAGTTTTACCTGAGCCAGTCTCACCGGCAATAATCACCACCTGATTTTCTGCTATTGCTTTAGCAATGACATCAACATTTTGTGAAACTGGTAAACCTTCGGGGTAACTTACTTTAGGTAAGTTGGCTAAGCGCAGTTGTTTGTTGGCGATTGATTGCTCAATAGCGACCGCGATTTGTTGTAAGGATTTTTCTTGCTTGCTAGCATGGCTGATTTTTTTAACGCCCAATAGGCGCTTTCTAATCCGCGCTTTGTCCGATAACTTAACCCGCTCCAACAGCGTAAAAAGTAACTTAACCGTGATTTTCTCTTCGGAAGATTTAGTGTGTTTTTTAGGGGCAGCAGAATTCGCGGGCATGATAGTAGACAAAACAGACTCAAAACAGATAGCAAAACGCCAGTTTAACAGGTAAATAATGGCAAATGAATATTTATAGCCACTAAAGCGTTAACAAAGGCTAACACTTTATCACCTTATCGTTAAGTTACTTAGCTTTATAACCTGAACGCAAATGTAGGTCGATAGCACGCAGGACATCATTACGCGAGATCGTACCAAGCAAATTCAGATCATCATCAACGACCGGATAGACCTTAGGTTTATTTTTTAGCATGAGTTGGCCAAGTTCAATAACACTGTCATAAGGTTTTACCGTTAAGACATCTTTGCGCATTAAATCATTTACATCAGCAAAGTGTTCGTTGTAATAGATGGTTTCGATCATTTTAGCTAAGATATCGCTTTCAGATAAAAACCCCACTAAGCAATTACTACTATCAATAACGGGGCCACCTATTTGCTTAGTTTTTAAAAACCGCAACGCGGCTTCTTCAACCACCATCTCTGGTGTGAAAGTCACGGGATAATGGTTCATATATTCTTTTACTTGTAATGATTCCATAGTGGATCCTTAAAATTATAATAATAGCCTAGCTTTACGCACAAATGACGTTACATTATTTTCCTATATATCATTAACTGTAGACGCATTTGCAAATAAATCATCCATTTACCAAAATTTTATTAAATTATTCGTGCTCGCTATCTTCTAACTCAACAATGCTAATAATGCTGGTTGTGTACTCGTAGAAATTGATTGTTCAATATTTTTGTAGGCATGAGAAAAGTCTTTTTTCAAATGTGCTTTTAAATGGCCTTTAACGCTTTTCATTGACTGTTTTTTCAACACACAAAATAGTGCTAATGCATATATGGTTTCAGGCTCAGTTAGCGCGGCTTGACGGTTTAAACTAGCATTGTTACATGAGCCACAGCCGCCTCTAAATTGATAGGCAGTATTAGCGAAAATAACACCAAAGCCCATAAAACAAGCAACTAGATCTGTCGCTTGCGGTAAATAGTCTTTTCCGCCTGGCGGTAAAACCTTGTTAGCAACGACTAAAATACGAGCGAGCGCTTGGGTAATCGCAGCTATTAAGTCTTGAGGCTGATTCACTTGCATTGGCGTATAACCTAACATGATTGCAGCATTACCATTGCTTACTACCACATCAGCATGCTCGCCACGTATAATCGCCCCTAAGCTTAAGTCTTCAATACTTGTGCTTGATGTCGATGCCGTTGATATGAGTTCAATCGGCCATTTTTGCATGCCGGCATAGTTTTTCGTATTAATGAACATAGCTTGGGCCATTTCATCAATACTACTGACGGTGCCGGGATAAAATTCATTGGTCGGTAATATCAAACGAGCATCATCTTTAAGCACGTTAATATCAAAATTTTCAATCGCCCACGCAAAAGTGTCCAATATCCAGTTTGCGGTATTTTCGTCAATTATCGCTTTCGGGCTAAATAGCTTTGCCAACATAATTTTGCTACTTCTTAAATCAGTTACTTTGGTTATGACTTGCCTATTTTTGCAACGCAAAACGGCAATTTTAACCAAAATAATTTACAGGTTAATTTTCAATATTTTGTGCTAATGCCCATTGCCACGCCTTAGTATTATATAAAGGCACGGTTGATAAAGAATGATGATGACTGCCTGACGACTCTTTAGTTGAATAGGACAAGTAAATCAGCGTTTTATTTTCTGCATCATAAATACGTCTGACTTTTAAGTTTTTCAATAAAATACTTTTTGATTCTTTAAAAATTACTTCGCCATTTTTTGAGCGGTCAATTTGCGCTAAAGCATGTGCGGTTATTTCACCGGTTTGTCGACATGCAATACTCATATCCGAAGGATCGGAAAAATCTAAATCCGCTTCAACATGGCTGATATGGCAAGTTACCCCGGTAACAATGGGATCTTGTTGCGCTCGGATCACCACATCTTTTGTGGTAAATAAACCTAAACTCACTTTACCGACGTCTTCTGAGCAAGCAACAAGCGTCAGCGAAAAAACCAGCCCAAGCGATATCTTCAGTTTGCTACTGAGTTTTTTTGTGTTGATATTTTTTTTAATCATCTTTAAAAATCCCAATAAACTCGGCGCCAGTGGATGATTTACTTGCGCGATACATACCTGTGCTATTAAATGGCATGGTAATATTACCCGCGCTATCAATAGCGATAACACCTCCTGAGCCCCCTGCCGTAACTAAGACATCATTTACCACGACATCAGCAGCTTTTTCTAGACTAATGCCCTGATATTGCATACGTGCGCAAATATCTGCGGCGACATGGTAGCGAATAAAGTACTCACCATGACCGGTTGCTGATACTGCACAACTGGCATTATTGGCATAAGTGCCCGCACCAATAATAGGTGCATCGCCAATGCGGCCAAAACGTTTTGCGGTCATGCCGCCAGTACTAGTGCCCGCTGTGAGGTTACCTGATTTATCCAGTGCTACTGCGCCAACCGTGCCATATTTATATTCATTGCTCAGAGTTTGATGGGCGGCTTGAAAGTCTTTCAGCTCTTTTTCTTGTTCTGCCAGCTGCTTTTTCGCTTTTAATAAGGATTGATATCTGGCATCGGTATCAAAATAACTATTTTCAACCATGGCCAAGCCCTGTTGTTTGGCAAAAACTTCTGCGCCTTCGCCGCTGAGCATGACATGCACGGATTTTTCCATTACTTGTTCAGCTAACGCGATTGGGCTTTTTACGGTTTTTACCCCAGATACAGCACCCGCGTTTAAGGTTTTACCGTTCATAATGGAGGCGTCAAGCTCATGCTCGCCCTCAAAGGTGTATACCGCGCCCTTGCCGGCATTAAACAAAGGTGAGTTTTCTAAAATTTGAATCGCGGCAATAACCGCGGTTTGGCTAGACTTACCGTCAGCCAACATGGCATAACCGGTATCTCGCGCTTGCTTTAAGGTTGCTTCGTAAGCAGCACGCTTTTCTCGACTCATTTTGCTTCTGTCTATGGTGCCTGCACCGCCATGAATAGCGATGGCGAAAACCTGCTCTTGCTGAGCTTGCGCGGCATTAACAGGAAATAATTGCGCGCTCGCTAAGGTTAAAATAGCTGATAAATAAAGTTTGTTTTTCATGTCATTTCGCCAAAAATAATTGCTTTAGAAAAAGTATACTGACAATGTGCGATAAATTCTCGCTATTTACAAGTTTTCAGCTCATTCAATGCTGGCGCAATGTAGACATTATTAAGGGCTTTCGCTATGGTACTGGTCATACCAGTGAACTATACCATCATAATAATTATCGGCCAAGCGCTGATAGCCAAGGACGCCCATGACTAAGCAACGAGTAACTGTAGAGATCATTAACCATATCGCCAACGTTAGACTTAATCGTGCTGATAAGCTTAATGCGCTAGATATGCCAATGTTTATCGCCCTTGAACATACCATTAAAACCTTGCGTAAAAACCGAGATATTCGCGCGGTTATCGTTTCAGGTAATGGTGATAATTTTTGCTCTGGCTTAGATGTAAAAGCGATCATGAAATCCCCCATGAGTATGCTAAAACTGCTGTTTAAAGCACGACCTTGGCGAGCTAATTTAGCGCAAGTGGTATCAACGGGTTGGCAAGAGATGCCGGTACCGGTTATTTGTGCTGTCCACGGCCGCTGTTGGGGTGGTGGCCTGCAAATCGCCTTAGGCGCCGATTTTAGGTTTGCCACGCCTGATAGCTCGTTATCTATTATGGAAGGTAAATGGGGCTTAATTCCGGATATGGGTGGTACTATTGCCCTGCGTGATTTGATGACAATTGATCAAGCAAAAAAACTCGCCATGAGCGCAGAAACATTCACCGGACAACAAGGGTTAGCGCTCAATTTAGTCACACAAGTCACCGCAACACCATTAGCTGAAGCACAAGCTTTTGCTGAGTCTTTACTCAAACAATCACCCGATGCGCTCGCGGCCACCAAAAAACTCTATAACAAAAGCTGGAGAGGCAGCCAAGGCTGGGCGCTATTTCGCGAGTCGTATTATCAAATTAGAATTTTAATGGGTAAAAACCTACATCGTAAAATTTACAATCAAAGCCAAGACGCAGCACAACACAAAGCATTTTTGCCCCGTAAAAAGTGGTAAGCAATTTTGATTGTTTTTACAGTGGGAAATGAATGAGCAATGTAACAGGGATTTCCGCAAATTGAGTTGTTTAGCCTAATCGGCTGCTTATTTATATCTTTAGATATAGTGGCATAATTACCAAAGGATTATGTCGGCTTGACACTTTAAATTGATAGGTTTTAATAAAACTGACGGTCACAAAAGCGAGCAAAGCAGTCATAGACGCTATAAATTAGCAATTATTCGTTTGTGCCAAGAGCCGTCATTGAGGCACGTAATCCTTTATTGAAATACCAGAGATAATTGATGTTTTTCCAACTTAGGATGAATACATTGTTGGTTGTCAAAAATCAACATTAGTCAGAAGAACCACATAAAAGGGCCGATAAAGAGTGCACCTATGCCCTTTAAAAAGCTACCTTTAGCAATTCCAACAACAATTGCGTGAAGAACCCATAGTCCTGCGAAAACGTCCTGGTCGGATTTATGCTTCTCTTCTTTGCGGATAGTTTGAATTGGAACTTCTATAACTTCATATTTTCCTTTTTCAAAGTCACAGCCAAACCATACGCTACAATCTTCGTTCGAAGGCTCTGCTTGGTTAGTATGGCCACATTTACTACATTTGAAACACTTTACTATATGAGACATTTTATTTTTCCTTACATGCACGTTTTATACTGTAAACTCCTTGAGAAATTTGACGGGCCATTTCTTGGTTGTCAGTAATCGAAGCAAAAATAAAGGATTCGAAATAAGGAGAAAGTCTCAGCTTTGATTTTGCGCAACTGCAAAATTTTTGGTTGAAAGCAATGTTTTTATCGCGACACTCTTGATAACTCATTGGAGCCAGGTAGCCCGCTGCAAAATAGTGAAAAATAGCCCAAAGTATAGCTAATGGTATTAACACATCAGATAAAGTAGTCTTTTTCTTTTCACTCATTAGCCCCCCTTAAATGTCCGTCGCTTGAAGTTATGCCAATTGAGAAGGCCCCAAAATCAAGCTCAACAACGTCTCTTAAACTCAATTAGATGACAATGAGGTTTCACCCTCTGCAACATCCAAATTTAAAGGGTAACTTGAATGATTTTCGCTTGGAGTATGGTAAAAAATAGCACCAAGTGACGACTAAAACGCCCCTTCTTGGCCATTAACATAGCAACTTCCTTTTCAAGGTATGAAATGGATTATTTTTCATTGCTTGTATGTACAAAAAATAACCATAGGTCATTATCGGGAGATAGCAAGGAAAATGGCAAGATGATCGGCTACAGTTGCTTACTTCATTTAACTAGGACACAGTGAACTGGTCAATAAAAATGGGGCAGGTCAAATTTGAAATTAATAAATTAAGTGGGTTCAGGTACTGAGGGATCCCCACAAATATTAAAGTGTATCAATGGTGTAAGTCCCACGAATAAGTGAAGTAGTGCTATCGCTTTTAAAAACTGTTTCACATGCAGACTTGCATATCGGTCAGCCCACCCCTGGCCAATAATTGATGTTCGGCATATATAGTTTTGCTGGTATCTTGGTAGAGCTTAACAAATTCAATATAACTCTCTGCATAACCATGACATCTTTGTTAACCTTGAATTTCACATTCGTTTCACAGGTAGTTACCTAGAATAGCATCACGAAATATTATTGTGGTGAAATTTATGCCTTGTTCAATCGAATTAAAAAGCGTTTCTCAATCATTTGGAAACATTGCTTCGACAATTACGTTATTTAAAAATCTAGATTTATCCATAAGCCAAGGACAATCATATGCCATAACAGGCCCTTCAGGTGCTGGTAAGTCGAGTTTACTTATGATCCTTTCTGGATTAGAAAAACCCAGCTCAGGTCAAGCTAATTTCATCAACGATAATCACCTATCAACACTTGATAATTTACGCTCAGAAATCGGTTTTATTTTTCAACAGTTTCATTTACTGCCGGAGTTAACCGCTCTGCACAATATTGCTTTACCGTTAAAATTACGTGGTGATAAGCACGCGATTAAAAAAGCCGAACACTGGTTAGCAAAGGTCGGATTGTCAGATAGAGCAGCTCATAAACCATCACAATTAAGTGGTGGAGAACAGCAACGTGTGGCAATCGCTCGAGCGTTAGTCTTTTCACCTAAGTTTATCTTTGCCGATGAGCCTACGGGTAATTTAGATCAATACAACGCGAATGAAATTTCTGATCTTTTATTTACTTGCTGCCAAGAGAATAATGCAGGTTTAGTTATTGTTACTCACAGCAATAGACTTGCAACTAAGGCTCAGCACATTTATTCACTAGCTAATGGCGAGCTTACAAAAACTAGCAAAAGTTTGATAACCCCCATCCAAGAACAAACAAGAGAAAAAGTGACAGTAAAAGCTACGCAGGTAGCATTATGCTAAACCATCATATGCAATTGGCTTGGCACTACTTTCAGCAAGAATACCGCCACCCCCATCAACAATTACTACGCTGGGTTCAAGCCATTTTAATGGTTTTTATTGTCACGTTATCTTTATCAAGCAATACCATTCAAAAGTACTTGCAGGCAAATTTACAAAATCTTTTAGGTGCCGATGTGGTATTAACTCAAAAAGATAAATTAACCACTAATCAATTCAATTCATTAGCTAATTATAGTGAGGACGTGGTCAAGACATTGCAAATTAATACAAGGTTAACCTATAACGGAAAATGGCAACGTTCGAAACTAAAAGCGGTAGGAAGTGATTACCCCTTACAGGGGCAATTACTCACTTCAACTTCGTTGCAAAGCCCAGCAACAGTAACAAACGGTGGGCCTTTAGCGGGCAATATATGGTTAGACAGTCGGCTACTTGCCAGCTTAACACTATCGATTGGCGACGCTATCAACATAGGTGAGCAAGTATTTATCGTCTCAAAGGTGCTAATTCACGAACCTGATAGGTTGATGGAAGGACATAATGTTGCTATGAGAGCTATCATCAATATTATTGATATGGAAAAATTAGCTTTTCCAACAGATCTTATTCAGCATCGTTACCTTATCTCTGCTTCAAAATCACAAATACAGCAACTTATTGCGTGGCAGCAAGCGCAACTTCCAGCAGCGAAAATTCACCATAAACAAGGTGCCCATCCGTTAGCTTCATTTTGGCAACGCACTGAAAATTTTTTAGGCTTAAGCTCCATTATTTTATTCTTTATGGCCGCTATCGCCATTGAACAAATAGCGCAAGTGCACTTGAAAAAAGAACAAGTTTTCTCAGCCATTTGTATGAGTTTAGGTGCGTCAAAAGCGACAGGTTTACAACTGTCTTTTTTTAAATGGCTCATCAATATATTATTATTAATACCTGTGGTGGCTATTGTAGCGGGCGTATGTCATTGGTTAGTCATCGGTTGGTTATCTGAAACATTTGTCGAAATTACTTGGCAATTAGCGCCTTGGCTTACGGCTAAAACGATAGCCACCAGTGTATTGCTCTTTGCTGTCTTTCATTCACCCATTTGGTTAACATTATGCCAAACATCAGTTGCTAAGTTATTCCATCAAAATCAGAAAAGTATTTCTTTAGGCTTAATTAAACTATGTGCCTTAGTCGTGCTTGTTTTAGTTGCAGTGAAGTACTCTGATAATGGCTTATTAACCTTGATGTTAGTCGGCAGTATTTCAATCACCATCCTGTTGATGGCCGCTATTAGCTGGGTGATTTTAACCTTAGGTGAAAAAACCACCCAACAATTGTCAGGACTGATCCCTTTTACGCTGTTTATGATGAAACAACGCTTATTAAGTAAAAGCACTCAAATTTTAGGGATTGGCTTAAGCACATTTTTATTATTGTTTACGCTCATGTTTTTAAAAGACTTAGGTGACACCATGGCTTCATATCAAAGAACACATGATGGTAATGTGATGATTTCACAAGCTAGTCAGCTACAAATGCTAGCGGTCATGCAATGGTCTAAAGAGCATAATATTAGTCTGCGTCAAACTAAACCTTACTTATACGCCAAAGTAGTGAAAATTAATGGTCAAGCCTTAAATAAATTTACAAAAAAACCCAGTGACAGCTTAACGACGTTATCACACTCTATTAGATTGCATTGGAGTCAGACACTTCCAGATAATAACAGCTTAGTTCAAGGGCAATGGTGGCAAAAAAACACTGAAAACTGGCAACAAATATCGCTTGAAGAAGAAGTCATGAACGATTTAGCTTTGACGCTCGGGGATAAGCTTACTTTTATCATTCACCAACAAAGCTTCACCTTCACTATCACGGCAAGTCATGTTTATAAACCAGGTGCGGGTTCAATCACCTTCTGGGTACAAATGCCTGAAGCTGCCATCCAATATATCAATGCACCTCAATACAATATGGCAAGTTTAGAGCTTAGCCATGAACAATGGCCCTTGCTTAGCCAATTGTGGAAAAATCATCCAACAATAAGAATGTTATCCCTACAAGAATTAACAAAACAATTTGATGATATCTTAGCAATGATCAGCAAAGTTATTAGCGGTTTTGCTATGACAATTATTTTACTCGCCATTATTGTAATTTTGTCTTCAATCAATGCACTTGAAAGTCAAGAAAAGAAAAAGAACAGCGTCATTATGAGCTTCGGCTTTGTAAAAAAAACCTGTTTGCAGCTAAACATTATTGAATGGTTAATCACGGCAATAATCATCGCAATGGGAGCAATAGCCGGCACCTACATTACCGGCATGTTAATTTATCAATCTCAGTTTTCACTGTCTTATCAACCAAATTTATCCATATTGTTCATTACATTAGCCATTATTTTGAGCACAGTAACCTTATTAGGTGTATACGCTAGCCGTCATAGTTTAAAAAGTTCAGTGAAAGAATTAATGGCTGATGTTTAAAATCATTTTTTTAATGATTGCTTTAAATCAAAGCAGTTTCACATCTGTTTCACGTTGTATTTGTCACACTTGCTTCATACTTAGAAGAGAGAGAAACAAATGAATATTTTAAAAAAACACGCTTTAGTATTAATCACCTTATTCGCTACGTTAATAGTAACGACATCACAAGTACAAGCTGAAACAAGTACCAAGAAAGTGTTAATGGTGGTCAGTGGTAATGGCCAAGGGGAAAAACAACCTGGTTATGAATTTGATGAATTTTCAAAAGCCTATTCTGTTTTTAAAGATAATGACATTGCTATTGATATCGCCAGCCCAAAAGGTGGTCAAGTTGCAGCCGATAAATACGACCCAAGTAAAAGCTATAATGCAAAAGTATTAGTTGATGAAGCTATTATGGCCAAACTTAATAATACACTCGCGACTAGCGCCATAGATGCAAAAGCTTATGATGGCGTTTTTGTTGTTGGTGGTAAAGGTGCTATGTTTGATTTACCAAATGACACGGCATTACAAAATATTATTGCTCAGATATATCAGCAACAAGGCAGCGTAGCTGCGGTTTGTCACGGCCCTGCGGCATTAGTAAATGTAAAACTAAAAGATGGCAGTTATTTGGTTGCCAATAAATCGATAAACAGTTTTACTAACCAAGAAGAAAAATTGTTTGGTCAAAAGTGGATAAACGATTTTGATTTTATGCTTGAAGATAAATTGAGCGAGCGTGGCGCTAACTTCCAATCAAGCGAAATCATGTTAAGTCATGTTGCTATCGACGGGCGTTTAATCACGGGGCAAAACCCAACTTCAACTGTAGACGTTGCGACAGCTTTAGTGAGGAGTTTAGGATTAACACCTGTTAAAGCGGAAGTGGAATTAGAAGATAAAACCATGGCTGTAATAGCTAAATTTATAGCGGGTGACAAATCCGCACTTGCAACACTGGCGAATAACCAAGAGCAATACTATCTACCTTTAGTTGGTATGTACGGCTACTATTTCCTAAAGGTAGCGGATAAAACCCTTGATTATGAACAAGCATTAGCCTTGATGATGGTGGCGAAAAAAGTACTTAACAATCCAAATCTCGATATGAAAATAGCAAAAACACAGTTAAAGTTAGGGCAAACAACTGATGCAAAAAACACTTTGCACCAGTTAATTATTGCAAAACCTGATTTTAAACCCGCACAAGAAATGTTAAAAACGTTGTAAGGTAATCCGTCTTTAACTAGTCAGCCCTGAGCGATTCCACTGAGCAAATATTAAGCAAAAAAAACGTTAAGGGCATTAAAATCCGAGAAATGGTATGAATAATCAATCTTTATATATTCTAGTCGTTGAAGATCAGCAAAGTATCGCACAAAATATTGCTGACTTCATGGAAGATAAAGGCCATGTATTAGACTTTGCTGGTCAGGGTGAGCAAGGATTGGAGCTGGCATTATCTAACCATTATGATTTAGTCATTCTCGATTTAAACTTGCCAGTAATGGATGGGCTTGAGGTTTGCAAACAATTACGTGAACAAGCGAGCCATCACGTGCCGATAATCATGCTGACAGCAAGGGACAGCATTGACGATAAAATTTCAGGCTTTACGCTAGGTGCAGATGATTATTTAACCAAACCCTTTTCTTTAGAAGAGCTGGAAGTTCGCTGTCTTGCTTTATCAAGGCGCTATTTATTACAAACCAATCATACCTTAACTTTTGACCAGCTAGTCATTGATAGAAAAAAACAACAAGTAACACGTGCAGGAAAAAACCTTGAGCTACATAGTATGGGCTATCGCATTCTTATCATTTTAGCTGAAGCTTATCCTCAAGTGGTAAGTCGTTCAACTGTATCGCAAAAACTATGGGGAGATGAGCCAACAGAATCCGATGCACTTAGATCTCACATATATCAGCTGCGAAATATGTTAGATAAGCCTTTTGATTACCCGATGATAAAAACTATGCATGGTATTGGTTTCCTATTAAATGTAGAAAGTAATGAAAAAAGCGATGACAAAAACGATGACAAATAGCCATATCAGTAAAAATAACCCACTACAAGTTAATAAACAAAAGTCTCCAATGAAATTTCACAGTTTAAGCAGAAAAATTGTCAGCCAATTCTGTTTGTTCACCCTGCTAATATCTACGGTTTGGGGCATGTTTTGCTTCATCTTAATGTACAACATTGAAGATGAATTTATTGAACGGGAAGTCAGGCAAGAAGCACAATATTTACAACAAGGTTATGACAAAAATAAGCAATGGTCAGCCTCTCGCGTCAACTATATGAAGTTATATTTCTCAAAAAATAGCTTACCTGATGATATCAAGCAGCGATATATTGACGAACCCAAAAGAAAAGAATTTGCCGGCGAGAATGGTCGACACTATCACTTATTAGCACTACCAAAATCAGAAAACATTTACCTTGTCGCAGAAGTCAGTGAAATGCTGTTAGTTCGCCCTATTACTGAAGGTATATTAAAAGGCATGCTGATTGCAGGCTTAATATTAGTATTACTTGCCTTTGTTATCGCGTGGCAGCTAGGCAGGAAAACCGCTTTGCCATTGCAGCAACTTGCCGATCTAGTTAACGGTGTAGCCCCTGAAAATATACCAGATAAGTTTGCTGAAAAATTCCCCAATAATGAAATAGGAGTTTTAGCGCAAACCTTAGAAAGCGCCATGATCAGAATTAACCATAGCCTGCTCAGAGAGAAAAGCTTTACTCGTGACGTAAGCCATGAACTTAGAACACCTGTCGCTATTATTAAAAATGCCGTAGAAGTGTATCGCAACCAACATAACGCTGATGAAAATAACCCCGTTATCGATCGAATATCCCAAGCATGTACGCAAATGGAGCAAACAGTGACTACACTGCTAACCTTGGCAAGAGAAGAGCATACCGAAGCAGACAAGAAACACTTAAAAATACTGCCATTAATTGAACAATCTATCATTGACCAGAATCACCTCATCAATAACAAACCAATACAAGTGGAAGTCAACGACAATTGTAATGTAGAAGTATATGCTCAATCCGGTATGTTAACGGTCTTATTAGACAATTTAATAGCCAATGCCTTTCAATATACTCAACAAGGCAAGGTAACCATTGAGATGCAAAATAAAACACTTATTGTTACTGATACAGGCCCAGGTATTGAACCAAGCATTTCAGATAAAGTAACCGAACCCGCAGTTAAAGGTAGTCAAAGCACAGGTTATGGTTTCGGTTTATCGATTGTAAAACGTTTATGTGAACATCAAGGTTGGTTATTAACGTTTTCAAGTGAGCAAGGAACCAAAATTTCTATCACTTTGAAATAATGGCTTTGAAATAATCTGTATTAAAACAGTTTTTAGAGCAGTTTTTGGGGGCGTTCAAAATTCTGTGTTAGCTCGAACTTGACCTGACACTATGGGTTTATAGGCTTTGTTCAAGCCTGACAGTCGCAAAGCCACCAGACTGTGCCCTAAGTTTGTTAAACCTAAGCAAGCGATCTTCCGGCATGAAACGTTATTCTAAACCGGCTGATTTATCGATTGTTTTCTTCGCTTGCTCAAATTACGTTTGTTCTATTTGCTGGATATTCGCGACTTTCACTAAGGCATCTGCTTAATTTTTTGCAAAGACCACCAATACAACGGCTTTTCGCTCAGCTGCTTTAATTAGCGATTCTGCATCACTTTTAATATGATTAATTTCGCTTTCGATTGCTTTGGCACATTTGCTTTTTGAGCTGTTCACTCCTATTGTTTAACAGTATTGGGCTGTACTCTGCGGGTCAAAGGTGTTATGTCAAATTTTAAAACATTGCGACTCTTCAAAAAATTTCATCTAATGAAAGTGAGTTTATAATGTCAGAAAAAAAGAGTGATATGACTTGCGAATTTTGCAAAGAAGATATCAAAGCCGACGCCATAAAATGCAAACACTGTGGGTCGATGCTCAAGGCAAAATCGCCTGTACATGAGGGAACGTGCCCTTATTGCAAAGAGAATATTCATCCAGATGCAATTAAATGTAAGCACTGTAAATCCGCGCTTGGCGAAGAGAACTCTGCTGTACTTTCCGATTGCAATTGCGGCTCTATTAGAGACAACGAAGCTGTAGCAATGTTAATGCGAAGGTTTCGTGGTGGGTTTGGTGTACCCAACTTTGGCGGTGCTGGAGTTGTCACTGATCCTGGCCATGATTGTTGGGGAGCATGTGTAGACAAATTGGTAGATTGCAAAGTTAATGGATCAACTTGGGGTGTACCAGGAGAGTGCGAATTTGATTTTCAAATATGTAATTCCTCTTGCCCACAATCGGGTCCCCGCTGGAGATATTAATTAGCTGTGCATATAGTAAGAATATTAGCATACCTGATCTATTGCGGGTTAAACGACTATATTCAAGCATGCTATATGCGCCTATCAGCGTTATTTTTACGTCCAATAGTTCGCTATTGGTTGGTAAAATACCTTGCTAAGCACTTAAATTCATCATTGGGGTATTGTTAATCTCTTACTCTAGAAGATGTCGTGAATAATTCAACAAATAAACATATGAATCAACTAATTAACAAGACCGCCAAGCCAAGTTGAAGTTAGTTAAGTAGTTCTCATTTAGTCCCTATTGTTTTCTCCTTGTTAATCAGTTTTATTAGCTTCACCAGCCTCACCTCAAAATAAAAACCATGCTGACGACATTTGAACGCCTTATTTATTCTCGATAATCTCTCTTTTCTTGCCCTTAAATTGCTCGTAAAGCTTTTGGTGTGCGGCTTTTGAAAAGGCATCGTTGCGGCTTTCGTATTGCGTTATCCAGTCAATTAGCATGCTTAAATTTGCATCTTGCTCCGCTTTCGTTTTATATTTATGCGCCTCCCACGGGCGCTTTTTCGCGTTAGCAATACAAGCGTCAATTGCTAGATTTAAAAACACCACTTCGCTACAACTTTCAAGGGTCTGCTGGAGTAAGTCACTGTAGCAGCCCTCTATTACCCAAGCTTGATGTTGTACGATAAAATCATTGATTTGTGCAACGCTTAGCGCAACACGTTGGCGCTGAGGTGGCGATGTCGGTGAAGTTGCGGGTAGCCAAGCCAAGGTGTCTAAATCTAAGTGGGCAATGTTGTACTGTTTAGCTAATTTTTTAGCAAGGGTAGATTTACCAGAAGCAGAGTTACCAAAAATGACCACTCTTTTTTCTAGTTTGTTCTGCTTTCCCATCCAAATCCCTTGCTTTATTTCGCGGTTATTCGACTAAAGCCAAGCGTTAATCTTGCGCTTTTTCTGTTGAGCTTTCTGTTTTGACTGCAATCGTGGCCACTAAAGAAGCTCCGTCAGAAGTCGCTTCAGCTGCTTTTTCGGCAATAGCAGCACGCTCAGCCTTAGATATATACTTAGGCTTATTTGACTTTTGCTGTTTGGCATTCATTTTCTTAACCTTGGCTTTCAAGGTTTGATTAATTTTCTTTTTACGATTCATAGTGCTGTTTTACTTCTCTGTTTGCGAATAATACTTACCAACATTATTTGAAAGCATTAGAACAAAAAAGTAATTAAATACGCCAAGGTAACGAATTTAACTACTTCAATATTTAAAGCTTAATTGCACGTTTATTAACTAATATAAAAAATGCTCATAAGGTAAGTTATTTTAATAACGGATGATCAGCCGGTAACTGTTTCGCAATCCATAAGGCTAATTTATGCTTCATGCTGGCTAAGTCTTCGCCATCTTTTGGTAACGGCTGTATCAGTTTATCATTGACTAATAAGCGATATAAACTTTCAATTTTTTCTTTAGCAGCATTGGTGGTTGAAAAGCCTTTATAACCACGATTCTTCGCGTAACCTTCACCAATAACAATGGCTTTTTTCAATAATTCAGCTTCATTTTTTAACTTCTTCATCTGTCGTGTTTTATCCTTTTGCTATTTGTTAACTGAGTTACTAACGCTATTTTTCGGGTGTCATATTGACATAAAAAGCATTGAGTTTATTGCCGTCTAAATCTCTAAAATAGCCGGCATAAAAGCCTCCCATCTCACCTCTATATCCAGTTGGGCCTTCACAGGTAGCACCTAATTCCAGCGCCTTTTGATAAAAGGCATCAACCTCATCAGTCGAATCAAGCTGAATCGCCACCATAACGCCATTACCGACGGTGGCAGGTTTACCATCAAACGGCTTAGTAATTGAAACACCAGCTTGTTCTGGCGACTTCGACCAAGCAACAAACTGCTCAGTTTCAAGAAAACGCCCTGCACCGATAGTGGCAAACAATTCATCGTAGAATGCTACTGCTCGTGCTAAGTTATTAGTACCTAAAGTCACGTAACCTATCATGATATTTTCCTCAATTCTTACTATTTGTTAGTAATTAGCCAGCAAAGATTTATCAAACTGCTCAGTTGATACCACTAAACTTTTACTTTCCAAGCGTGTATTTAATTCACTTATATCTTTATTGAGTTTAGACATTGTTAAAGTATTGTCATCTAATAAATAAACTTGTTTTAAGCTGGCATAATAAAAATTCAAAATAACCAAGGCATTAACATCATCATTTTCTGCCGCTGCTTTTATTTTTTTCAGCTTACGATAAATTAAATTTTGCAGCTGCTTAACTTGCCAAACATAATACACTTCTGTAAAAAATGTGCTGGCACGCAGCTTATGTAAGGCAAATACACAGGTTAATAACGCCAGTAAAACACCGAAGAAATTAAACTTGAAATTATTCGGCGCCGTTGTTTCTTCACTTGTTACATCCTTAACAGCTTCCGCTGTGCTTATTGTTGCCTCTGCCGCTATATAAGTGTTATCTGCAAACAGCATGATCAAACCTTGACCATAAGCCAAGGCTAAAATCAGCAAACTGGCAATAAAGCCAACGATAATAATATTTAGGTGTTTACGATAGGTGGCTTTTTCAATTTCTATTAACTTCATTTCTCAACTTACTTGTTTAGTTTTTATCACTATCAACCATAGACTGAATAGGGTTTAGTTGATTGTCAAACCCGAATGGCGCTTCACTTGCTGACTAACACCGCTTTGCCAAACCTGTTGGCTACTAGCAATACTTAACTGCTGCTTAGCGCGGGTAATGCCAGTATATAATAATTCACGTGACAATAATCTATTGTCTTTCTGCTCTGGCAACACCATAGCGACATGTTGAAACTCACTACCTTGGGTTTTATGAATGGTCATGGCGTAAACCGTGTCAAATTTAGGTAAACGCGAGGGTAAAATCCACTCAAAGCCCCCTTGGGAATTTTCAAAAACCGCCATCAAGTGGCCTTGGGCGTTTTTCCATAACAATCCAATATCACCGTTATAAACGCCTAAGCGATAATCATTTTCAGTGATCATGATCGGTTGGCTCGGATACAAAGCATTAGTATTATTGTTTTTATTGGAGTTGTCGAAACGATTAAAAGCAATCGCGCCCTTATCACGTAATATTTCTATCACCATAGTATTAAGGCTTTCAACACCTTGCGGGCCTTTTCTAGTTGACGATAAAATTCTAAACTTGGCTAATAATGCGAAGGCCTCCTCAACACTGTTGCATTGACTTAAGCCTAGGTAATACTGCTCAACAAGCGGTGTTAACCAACTTTCAACACTGCCCGACAATAAGGTCAGTTGCACCTCATTATTAAGCTCTTCTTTTTCTAAACTACTTTGCTGTAGCAACTGCCAACTTTCACGATATTGTCCGTTAATAACATAATTGGCAATTTTACCTATGCCGCCTTCACCATCAAAACGGCGACTTTTCATTAAAAAGGTCACACAATCACTCGCACTATATTGCTCATTGCTACTCATACTCTGATCTAAAGTCAGTGTTTGATAGCCCGTGACTTGCGCAAGATAGTGATGATTTAAAGCGCTATAACCAATATGTGGGCGTGGGGCAAAATCAGCTAATACGCTGCCAACCGCAACGGAAGGCAATTGATCGGCATCACCGAGTAAAATCACTTTTGTACTGGCTGGCAAGGCGCGAAAAATTCGCGTCATCATCGGCAAGTCAACCATGGAGACTTCATCAATCAATAAAATATCTAGCGCCAGTAAATTTTCTTGATGATGACGAAAGTTAACTTGCTCAGGAATAACGCCTAATAAGCGATGTATGGTTTGCGCTTGCTCAGGAATTAAATCTAAAACCTTATCATCAATACTGCCGCGAAAACCTTGTACCGCGTTTGAGATTGATTCAGATAAGCGCTGCGCAGCTTTCCCCGTTGGCGCCACTAAAGCAATACGTGGCGCTGCATTTAGTGCAACATTTCCATTAACATCATCGCCACGTATGCTGCTAGTGTTAGCGCTACCAAGCATAACAAGTGCCGCCAATAACTTAGTGACAGTATAAGTTTTACCGGTACCTGGGCCGCCGGCAATAATGGCAAAGTCTTTATTAATTGCATTAGCAACGGCGACTGCTTGCCAGTCAATTTCTGTCTCTGCAGCAACACTTTCATTAGCTAACGTTGGAAACAATGTCGCGATAATAGCTTTAATTGCTGCTATATCTGCTGATTTTTCAGCATTTGTGCTTATCTCAGCTTGCGCAATAGCTCTACGCGCATGTACTACCTGTTTTAGCTCTTGCTCAAACTGATAATAACGCCGTAAATATAACCGGCTATGACTAAAAACGATCGGTTGTTGCTCAGTTTCAATTAAGGGTAATTCTGCTAATAAATCCCTTAAACGTTTTGCATCCGCAAATTCAAAACCCTGTAGCGCTGATTCATTAGCAACTTCACTCGCGCTAATTAGACCATCAGTAAAGTAACGTTTTCCGGCAACTTCTGATATTGGCAAACAGCTGTGACCATCTCGTAAACTAGCACTTAGAGCAATTAATAAATGAAACCACTGCTGTTGCTGCTTGCCGCTGCTTACATGTTCAATAGCAGTTGGCTCAACAAACCCAACACATTGGCTAATTTCTTTAGCAAAAAAGTAATCGACAGCAACCAAGCCCGCTAAGCGCTGAGCCGCATGATTAAATGAGTGATAAACACCAGCACTATGCTGATCATCAGGGTTTATTATAATTTGATTATTTAGCGCAGATTCAGACATTGGCCGGTTCTCCTGCAAAAATAGCATCGAGTTGTTCTAACTCTGCCAAGGTTATTTCACGAGAGTAAACGCCGCAGCCAAGGTGTTGATGTTGGTTACTCATACCACGTAAATATAAATAATAAATGCCGCCAAAATGTTCTGCGGGGTCATAATCAGCTAGAGCATACTTTAAGTGGCGATGCAACGCCAAGGCGTAAATAAGATACTGTAAATCGTAGTGATTTTTCTCGATATTTTCACGCATGGCGACATCGTTATAGTCACTATAATCATCGCCTAAATGGCTAGATTTATAATCACAAACATAATATTTGCCATCGGCTTTAAAGACCAAATCGATAAAACCATGCATCATACCTTTCAGCTGTTGGTATGAAGGTAAATGCACTCGGTGGGTATGGCTAGAGTTTGAACTCCCTAAGGCATTTCTATCGCTATTGCGATGCGCTGTTAGTAATTGTGTGAGTCGACTACTACTGGCTGAATTCATTGGGTAATAAAACTCAGTTTCACGCAAGGTGTCGGTTAACTCAAGCGTGGCTAATGAAAACCCCGTACCGTTATTATCATTCACGTTAAGCGGTGTATGAAGAATTTCTTCTAACCATTCAATTAAAAGCGCTGGACCATTTACCTGCTCGGAGAGATTCGCTGCACCATATTTTACCAAGGGCCAATGACAGCTTTTTTGCCAATCTGGCGCTGAAAAGTCCGTTTGCTCTAAAATATCATGTAATAAATTACCGGTTTGCGCACCTTTAGTTAAGCTAAAGCGTAACTCATCAGCCTTGCTTATTATCAGGTTAGCGCTATTTTCTAATTCATTGTTCAACACAAGCTCTTGATTATCACGATCGGGCGCTGACACGCCATTATGACGTAAGTTTTTACTCAAGGCTGAGAACGAGCTTAACCACCAATCTCGCTCAATTTTGCCATTAAAACGCGCGACTGCTGGTTGTGCAATTAGCGCTGTTGCCTGTTCACTAAGTAACAACTGCTGAGCTAACGGCTCTGCCGCAGCATAATCCTCTAACACTTCCAGAGCAATTTCACTCGGGTTATCTTGAACTAATTGCCCGAGGCTTACAGCGATATCGGTTTCGGCATGCCATTTCAGGGTTTTACCCAGAGGTGATTTATCAAAGTGTTCAAATGCAGTACTGAGAATATAACAACGCTTTTCAGCGCGAGTTACCGCGACATAAAGTAATCGAATCGCCTCTGCATAAGCTTCTGCCGCCATACTAGCTTTCGCAGCTTCACTGCCATCAAGGCTATGCTGCACTGTGCCCTGCTGATCATGGTATTCAATAAAGCTGACCTTGCGCGTACCAAAAGTCAGCGGGTCTTTATGGCGCGTGGCAAAGGGCACAAAGACTACCGGATATTCCATGCCTTTCGAGCCATGCTGAGTAATAATGCGAATCAAGTTTTCGTCACTTTCCAAACGTAACTCGGCTTCAACTTCTGGGTTATCTATTTGGCTTTGTTGCTCAAACCAAAACAGCAATTCTTGCGGCTGGCGATGGCGTTGACTGGCGCCTTGTAATAACTCAAATAAATGCAATAAGTTGGTTAAGATACGATCGGCGCTGCCACCTTGATCATTAATGTCACTCACATCAAGGTGAAAATGTTGATGCATTAACTGCAACGCCATACTGATGAAACCTTTGAACTGCCATTCATTGCGTAGCTTTTCAAAGCTAATTTTTAATTGCTGCCATTGCTGTTCATCATGTTGTAATTGCAATAATTTTTCACGATTAAAGCCCATTAAAGGGCTGGCTAATGCCGCGGTATATAAGCGGTCATTTTCAAGAAATAAAATCCCTTGCAGCACTTGCAGCAAATGTTTGGTTTCACGGCTTTGCAGCAAATTAGCGCGATTACTCATAAATACACTCGCTAAACCGCATTGATTTAACGCTTGCTTTATATCTGCTGCTTCGGTGCCATCGCGCACTAACAAGGCAATATCGCCGCTCGCCATATTAAGTTCAGGGTTTGCTAATAAGCGTACTATTTCATTTGCACACCAACTGGCCATAGTGCGGCGATAACTTTGTTTAACCGCTTTACCGTCTTCTTCGCCATTAAAATGCACAAACTGTAGGGCATTAAATTGACTATCGGCAAAAACTTTTTCCTGTGCTTTGGGAGAAGCCTTAACCGGTAAATACGGAATTTGATAGCCAAATACATCTTTCGCTTCATCGCTTAATTTATTACCGTAAAATAAACGATTATAGCCGGTGATCATTTCCGCACTTGAGCGCCAATTGGTATCCATCAGCCATTGATAATCGCAGTCATTGCGCGCCGATAAGTAAGCAAAGATATCGCCACCACGAAAACCGTAAATGGCTTGTTTCGGGTCGCCAATCATATAAAGCGCGGCATTTTCCTGATGATAATAAATCGCTTTTAATATTGAGAACTGCTGCGGGTCGGTATCTTGAAATTCATCAATCAAGGCCACCGGAAACTGTGAAAATATGCTGTCGGCTAACACCATTGCAGGCTCATGGCTTAAGCAATGGTGTAATGTCGAGATCAAATCATCAAACCCCATCACATTCGCTTGTAACTTTTTACGGGTGATTTCTGCGCGAATATGATAAACGCCCGTTCGAACCACCAATAAGGCTTTGGCGCGATTAAGCTGTTTACCTAGATCTGGATATTGTTTTTTAACGCTATTAACCGCAGAAAATATCTCCACTAATTCTGCTTTTACTTTCGAACGGCCATAACGCCTGCCATCAATAAAGGCATCGGGCATTTTACCATGCTGGCCTTCAACATCTGCTGAAAGCGCTGTTAACCAATCTATAAGTTGTGCTAACTCTTGCCCTCGCAATTCACGATCAGCGCCCTTTTTAACGTCAATTAACGCAGTGGTTAACATCGCCTGATTATCATTTAAGCTGGCAATTGCTTGCTCAACAAGGCCTTTAAATTCAATGCTGATCTTTTCAGGGTTTTCTACCTGTAATTGATTTTGCGTCGTTAACGCTTTAGAAAATTGATTGATAAAACTCGCTGGCTCTGGCCAAAATTCAGTGACTAATTTAAAGGCTTGGTTATTATTTTCGCTATCAAGTGCCAGCACCCGATACCAGTCTTGGCAAGCTTCAAGGGTAATATCTTGCGTGTCAGTTTCCATTAAAGCATTAAAGCTAATGCCACTGGCAAAAGCATATTGATTCAACACCCGTTTACAAAAACCATGAATGGTAAAAATAGCGGCTTCATCAATATACAGTAGTGCTTGGCTTAAGCGCGCTTTAACTTCTCGCGCGCCAATGCCTTTATCAGCTAGGTTAGCGCTTAAGCTTAGAAAGTAATCATCACTGACAATTAACTCATCCCAGCTGTGCAAGCTTTCTCGAATAAAGTCGTCAATACGGCCGCGAATTTCTTCGGTGGCATCTTTGGTGAATGTCATCACCAAAATTTGCTCTATCGGTAGCTCGCGCTCTAACAGTAGGCGTAAAAATATTCGGGTAATATTATGGGTTTTACCGGTACCAGCGCTGGCTTCGATTAAGTGTTTACCTTGCAGCGCTATGGTATTAGCATTTAAATTTTTCATGCTTTAGCTCCCGGCTTGGCTTTCGCCTTAGATGCTACTTTCACTGTCTGCAATGCCTCAAACATAGGTTGATATAAGGTCAATAGTTTTGGCGCTATGTCATTATAATCAGGGCATTTTGGCCAAAAGTAGTTTATATAAGCTTCTTCGCCAAAGGTTTGAAAACTATTAGTATCAGTCCAAAATTGCTGAAATTGCTCGTGCTCGAACACTTTACTCTTGCGCACTTTTTCCGCCAGTTCGCCATTAAGTAATAATGGCTGATGTTGACCAAGATAAAACATCGCTAATAAACGGAGTAATTGCCCTTTCGCGTCAACAATATCAGTAAAATAAAATTCGCTAGGTTTCTGATTTTTAGTATCAAAATAGTAACCATGGCTAGCGCTGACATGTGAAAATAAATCTGCATATTCAACCTGAGTTTGCGCCACTTGAACAATCAACTGATGCAAATATAAGGTGAATAAGTCTTTAGCTTTTGCACTACTGCTACGAAAAAACACCGCTTTGTTTGCAACTATGGTCAACTTAGTGCTTAACGTGAGTCGTTTAGGTAAAACCGCTTTTAACAGCGCTAGTTCGTCTGCTGAGAATAATGCGGCTTGATCTGTCGAATGCTGCGCTCGGCTATTTGTGACAAAGTCCGCCACGTTAAGCGAAATACTGCAATCTATCGGCTCGAGTGACAATGCTTCAGTTTCAGCGCCCGCTTGTGTCAGCTCACTCAGTATAAACTGACTAAAGTTTTCGCTGTCTTTTTGCCAACCTTTGATCAATTCATCGGTACTTGGCAAGTCAGGTAACGTGCCGGAAAGCCTGGCGCTGAGCAATATGTCTTCACAACTTTGCTTGCTCTGAGCTGGTGCAAGGTAAAAATTGAGTAAGTCTTCTCTGAGCAAGTAACTATCAAGTCGATTTGGCACAAAAGGCTCAACATCATTAATCAGCGTATCGCTGCTATCTAAATATAAATACAGCGCCTGTTGGCCATAATAGCGACTAGGATGTTGGTAAAAACGAATCACTTCGCTGGCTAAGACAGTCTCTTCTTCACTTACTTGACCGAGTTCATTACTGACTGAGCGCTCATGTTCGCTAATTGAGATAGTTTTTTCAGCTAATTCCTCTGCTGGCACAGGGTTATTTTCACGCCCTAAACTCAACCAATTAGCATCAAAGCTGGCAAATTCGCCAAGATAGTTTTTCTCGCTAAATGCCTGCATCGGTAATTGTCGTACTTGGCTTTTTTTATTGCTCTCTAGTTCATGGTTTAAACCGAGTAATTGCCAGCCATAACCGCGCGCTAAGTATTCCATCAACTCTTTTAATACTAGCGAGGGTTGACGGTCTTTGTTGTTCTTTATATTTTTGCCCTGATAGCTTAAATACAAGGCTTGACGAGCAGAAATAATCGCTTCTAAAAATAAGTACCTGTCGTCGCCACGGCGCGACCTGTCACCAAGTTGCGCCGGTGTGGTGGTCATTAAATCAAAACTTAACGGTTGGCGTTGACGCGGAAACTCGCCATCGTTTAAGCCTAACACCGCAATAATTTTAAACGGAATACTGCGCATGGGTAGCATAGAGCAGAAAGTTACTTGCCCTATCATAAACTGACGGCCGGGATCTGGCTGGCTGAAATGGCTGTTCAAAAAGTCTCGGATCACCGCTAAACTTATTTCGTTGTTATAACTCGCATGTTGGCAATATTCCACTAACGACTCGATAGCGCTGCGAATAACATTTAAGCCATTATCGTTTTCATCATCAAAAAGTTGTTGCAAAAAATCAAACAAAAACAGCTGCCATTGTGCGGCACTGCGCGCTTTTGACATGCTAACGGCGGTCAGTTGTAACTGCTCGATAATTAACATTAACTTGCCAAGTAACTCGCTATCACCGCCTTCAATCGTGGGCAATAGCATTTGGTTTTGATAAATAACACTGTGGTCGGCAAAAGCAAAACCACGCATTAAACGTGATAAACCTTGCTGCCAAGTAAAGCTATCACTGGCATTGTTTAAATCTGCGCTTGCTTGTTCGCTGTTATCTATCGCTGCGCTTTGGCTTTGCGCTAACACTTGCTGTTTATGCGTTTTATCTAAGCCCCAATGCACCGATGATATTTCCAGCCAATGAGTGATTTTTTCAATATCATCAAGATTCAGACCAAAGCGCGCTTGCATGGCAGGTAAACGCAATAAAGCGATTAAGCTTGATACTTGAAAACGACTATCGGGCAAGGTTAATAATTGTGCGAACGCTGCCACTAAAGGCTCAGCGTCTTTACTGATCCGATCGGCAATCGAGCAAGGCAATGGTGGTACTTCATCCGCAATATCTTGCCAACCGCGGGTAAATACCGCATTCACATAAGGGGCATATTGCTCAACCTGCGGACACATTACCAAGACGTCTTTAGGCGTTAAGCTTTTATCTTGATTAAACTGATGTAATAACCAGTCGTGCAAACCTTGTACTTCTCGCAAAGCACTATGGGCACTGGTAATTAAAATTGAACCGTCAACTTTAGCTTGTTCTTGCTTAGCGCTACTCTCTGCCTCAATCTCTACCTCACTAACTGCGTGACGCGCATCAGATAATGATAAAATATCTTCTTGAACACACGCTAAAACACTAGCTTGGCTGCTATGGTAATTACTAGCAATTTCAAGTTCCCTGCTTTCGCCCTGCGCACTAGCTAAGTCAGCAACCGCTGACTCAAACACCTCTATATTAATGGTACTGTATTGATACAGCAACGCCATAAACTCACGGCCTTGCTGACCTAAGTTCGCTAATAATGGGTTACCAACTTGCTGATTAATATCGGCTAAATCAGTATTATGAGTATCAGTAATATCATCAGCATCTGCTGAAAAATCATTGCCTTTAAGCCAAGCTTCTATGGCATTTTTTTCCGTTACCACATCGCCCCAATAAGCGTAACAAGGGTTTAAATGGAAAAAATGCACATCTATTTGCTGACTTAGCGCGTTAATAAATTCAAGCCAGAGTGGCGCCATGGCGTTAATACCAAAAAACGATATTCGCATCGGCAAGGCTTGGGCTTTTAATTTATCACTGTTCTGTAAATTTTTGATCGCCAGCGCAACTAATTCACGCGGATCATAAGGTTGCTCTCGCACCAATAAATGCCAGAGTTTCCCTTGCCAAATTGCATTACTGTCAACATTACTTTCAGTGCTATTCTCAGCATTGCTTTCGTCACTGCCTTCAGTATTGTTAGTGCTTGAATTAGCTTGTTGATCATAAGCGGGAAATTCGCCTTGGTGCCAGGCATGGATCCATTCTGGGCGGAAGATTAAATATTGCTCATATAAATCCGCTAACTGACAGGCTAACTGATAACGTTTTAACTGCTCAGCATTGCTGTAATTTTCTGCAACATCTGCCACACCTTCGGCTTTATCATTGCTTGACCGCCAATAATCACTGGCAACATTAAAGGCGTCATCATTGAGCACTTCATTGGATGCTAATAAAGTATCGATACGCCACGCTAACACTTCACGCGAGTATGGTGATTGCTCAGGTACGTCTTCATCACTGGCTAAGTTACGGATTAAATGCCATAAAAATTGCGACGGTAAGGCATAGCGCATATTCATGCTAATACCGCGTTGCTCGGCCAGCGACATATTCAACCAATGTTGCATACCAGCATTTTGCACGATAACGGTATCTTGAGCGAAAACAGGAAGTGGGGAAAGCTGCTGAATTTTATCAAGCAGAACTAATAAATTCTCCATTTTATTAGCAGGATAAAGATAGAACAAATGCGCGCCTTTTTAGCCATTTTTCTTAAAGGTAAATTTAACCACATCAAGCAGCATAACACTAGAACTGTTGGGTGATTGAATTTGGCTGACCATAAAAAAGGAGAGATTTTAGTTGCCGTGTATTATGAATAGTTTATATAGCTTAAACGACACTAGCCTATGTAGTGGCGTTCAAGCTTTTACAGCTGCGCTGATAAATACATCATACCAGAGGTTTCATATGTAACTTTAGTGCTTTATGTGAAGCCTTACTATTTGTTTGTGGTATTTAAGTAATAGTAAAACACTAGCCAGCAATAGCAAAGTGCCTGGCTCTGGTACTTGCGTATTAGGATCGAGTGTCGCTGTGGCAATAAACAGCTGTTCATAACCATTGTTTATATTTTTACCAAAACCACTGATTGCTCCAGTACATATTTCCTCGTTGGCACTACCAAAGCCAGCATTACACCCCAAATGAAGATCTATACTCATGGTATAGTCATCAAGATTAAATGCACTGTCAAACAAACCTCCCAATAGCATATTTAGTTCAGGGGCCACCACAGCATAGGCTGCATTATCGGCACCTAAGTTATGATTGATGGGTCCCTCGTCGGCTATTGGATTGGGGGTACCATCAGCTAATTTACAGGACACCGGAGTAGGAGGCGATGTATCTGTATCAATACATATGGGACCTCCAGATAGAACATAATCGGTTCCTGTATTATCACCAATTAGTGGGCCAGAACCATCAGAGGTATATGCTGTTGGATCACCAGTAAACGTTCCTCCTCCTCCTTCACTCACTAACGCATAGGCTCCTGCATTGTTAGTAAAATCGAATGTGCCAATGTCTGCACCTAGTGCGTTAGTAACTGTCACTTGCATCCAGGCAGCAAGACTTTGCAGGTTACCGCCATTTAAATTATTATTGTTAAATAAGAACACCATTTCCTCATCATTGAGGTAGGTTTGTAGAGCAGACAGACTAGTATCCCAGGTTGCCCCTTGATCCCCACTAAAGACACTAACTTGACCAGGATCGGTACTCGTCCCTGTTGAAAAAAAATTACTGCCACTCACCCCCGTTGGTGTTGAATAAGCATTGTCCATACCAGAAAAATTGGTGTTAACCGGAAGACCGTTAGCCCCCGTGGCAACCACCACTAACTCTGATATTTGACCCGGCGAGGATTGGATGTTTATTTCAGCAATTGGCAGTGAATAGGAGTTGAAATCACCATAGGTGACATACCCATCTCCTACTAGATCTAGCAGTGAAGCATGACTATTGACACTAAATACTAGTCCCACTGCACCCAAGATTAATTTGATATTCATATTAAAATCTCCAGAAGAATGATTCTATATTTTACATCTCATAATGCTCGGATTAAGGTGCGATTTTTTCTTAAAATACTGTAAAAAGATTTCAAACTTACGCATAATTCATACCACCCCATATAAGCATTTGAAAGTAAAAAAATTTATTTTTTTATCTAAACAGTGTTTTATATCTTTGTAAAATTTACTGACAATTATAGCCTTGCTCTAACTTTGATTGATTCTTGAGCTAGACAAAAAGACTGAGGTTACTTAACCTCGTATATATTCAACGCTTGGTATGGCAAGTGGTAAAATACCACTTCAAAATGGCAGTGCTGTGGAAGATAAATTTACAACGACTGGTAGCTACATTTGCTAACTACTAGATAACTACTAGATAACTACTAGATAACTGAAAAATACTGAAAAAATACTGAAAAAATACTGAAAAAATTTAATTGACCAGATTGAATATAGCGTTATAAAAACTTATAAAGTCCATTTATTCAATACATTAGAGAATAATTTTGGTACGACTCTTAAGTAAAAACACCACCCTGCAGCCTAAAGACTGCAAGCTAAGACGATAGAATTACACTCAGTATTTTGCTATTAAAAGTCAAAAAGGCGCTGCATGCATGCAGCGAGCGAAAAGATAACTTATACCAATTTGATTAATTAAGTGTTCTACTTTTTCATTTTAGCCATTAAAAGGAGCAGCTTATTAATTAACTTGGTATTATTCAACCAGTGTCCGTATTTTCTCTCTATTTACACGTACACGCTGAGAAAACATCTCCTGATAGACCTGTAAACCGCTAGCGACGTTTTACTATTCAAATGCCCTGCAGGTCACGCGCAACAAGAACATTTTTTTCAATCACTTAAAAAAGATAATAGTTTCAAACACAATTACGCTAAACGTAGGTATTGGAACTCCTTATTCCTTTAAAGGTAAAGTGTAAAAAAAACCGTCACTGCCCAATGAGTATTCCTAAAGTTTCTCTAGATCAGGCATATATTGCGCATTATGTCTTTTTCCTCAGCACAGCAAGTAGCAAAACGCTAGAATTTGATGATTAATAACACTGGATTCACTATTGAACAAACAAGAAATGATGCCTTAATAAAAACTAAGGCTTTGAGTTGTTTACAAATGATAGCTCAAAGCCTTGAGCAAACTAAGTAAACAGATTACATCACTATTATTGATGATATTTGCGTATTACAGCGACTTTACCATTTTCCATCTCTAACACTTCCATCATAGTTTGAGCGTATGATATAGCCTGATTATTTTGCGGGTGGGCTCCTTTAGCACTGTTACTATAACGAATTGCGACGGCAGAATTATTAAAGGTAAATACATCAAGTAATTCTGCTTTATGTTCGGTATGGGCAGCCAAATAAAAAGCCATACCTTTGCGCATAGCTTCCTTACCACCTGGTTGGCGTGAATCATCAGTTACATAGGGTAAATGGGAATGCCCTACATCATCGGTAAGTAATGCTAAATAATTTTCAATATCTTGTTTAGTCGCATCCGGCGCTTGTGTCGCGACCATAGCTTGAAAATACTGCTGGGCAAAAACCTTTAAATCTAATGTCGCGTCAGTAGCAAAAACCGCTGATGAGGTAACTAAAATCGTTAAACTTAAAAAATAGTTTTTCATTTATAACTCCCTTTATTATTACTCATGTTTTTGTTTTGCCGAAATAACTCGCAGATACAAAGTACCAGTAATAGCGGCAATCACAGAGGCAATCAAAATAGCGGTTTTGGCATATTGCAATTGCTCAGGGTGTCCAGCAAAGCCTAAGGTGGCAATGAAGGTAGACATCGTAAAGCCAATACCGGTAATTAGCGAAGCGCCAACTACATGTTGAAAGTTCACGCTTTTGGGCAAGCGACCTAAATTAAATCGCAATGCTAACCAGCAAGCGCCAGTAATACCAATAAATTTACCCAGCACTAAACCAGAAATAATACCTAAACCTACTGGCTGTGTCAGGCTTTCAAGAAAAGAACTGACATTAAGTACAACCCCCGCGTTGATTAAAGCAAACAGCGGTAAAATAAATAATGACACAGGCAACTCTAAAACATCTTCCCAACGACGTAGCGGTGTACTCGCCCCTTCTGCAACATCACGCACTTCTAATATCTTTTCATGATCTTGCTTACTCGCCAGCACGTCGACCTCTTTATCGTTGTTTTGTAACGAGCTGATTTTTGACTTCGCTTTATCAAGTAACTTATCTACCGATAATTCTGGCCGTGCCGGCACCGTTAATGCGATAGCCACACCAGCTACTGTGGCATGCACGCCTGAGTTAAGCATCAGCACCCAAATTGTTAGACTCACAATAATGTAAAAAAACGGCTGTCTAACGCCGACATAATTTGCCAAAGATAAAAAAGCAACGAGGGCAAAAGCACTGGACAAATACAATAGCGATATTTGCTTAGTGTAAAATATCGCAATAACTAATATTGCACCAATATCATCAACAATCGCCAAACCGACAATAAAAGCTAATAAACTTGCCGGAATATGTTTTCTAACAATGGTTAATACACCAAGGGCGAAAGCGGTATCTGTCGCCATCGGAATGCCCCAACCTATTTGCGAATCAAGCGAGAAGTTAAACAACGAGTAAATCAGCGCGGGAAAAACCATCCCGCCTAAAGCGCAGAAAATCAACATGCGACGGTTTTCAGGTTGCGCAAGGTCACCTACTAGCACTTCGCGTTTTATCTCAAGCCCGAGCAAAAAGAAAAATACCACCATCAAACCATCATTAATCACGTGTTTAAGTGAGGCTTTAAATTCAAAGTCACCGAAAAACCACCCTACGGGTGTGTGCACTAAATTTACATAGGTGGCGGCATAATCTGAGTTTGCCCACCATAAGGCAATGAGGGTAGAAAATAAAAGAATCAGGCTAGAGGTGGTTTGGGCGCCAATAAAGCTAGAAAATGGTGAGTGAATATTATCTAAGCCACGTTGTAATAAATTCTTAGAATCTTTAGTCATCGAGCCTCCCTTAATCACTTAAATAGTCTGAAGAGATATGGTTATTAACTTTAAACTAACATTGCATTAAATCATTGTAAAATTTAGCGCGTCGATTGTTTTCCCCGCATTGGCATTATTTTTATTGCTTTAGTAAAACCTTGGTAATCGTCCTGTTACTAATCTAGTTTAGTGTTTCTTAGCGTGATTGTTCAATACCCAGCTTGGTTAACCATAATTGCCAGCGTAAACGCCGATGGTGCTGTTGTAGTTTGATTAAGTGCTGATTAAGTTTTTTATCGCTAATATTTTCTGCACATTGATAGGAAAAACTTTCAAAGCAATGAGTTATGACCGTAAATGATGCAGACAATTCAGGTCGTTGTTGCGCGATAACATCGGCAAACTGCTGGGCAGTCATCGACTTTTCTTTTACTAAGTTATGCTTGGCTAGCAATCTTAGGGTATTTAAATAGGTGGCCTTAATTTTATGCTGATTTTTCACTTGCACGTTTGTGCCGTTATACCAACAGAGCAACAAAACGCCCCCGATAATGCTCAACAAGGCATACCATATACTTTTGCCCTGTTTCAAACTCGCTAATAATTGTTTAATAATGCGAGATTGCTTTTGGCCAGTATAGCCAATAACCCAGCGTGTCCATTGATAGTCAATCGCGTCAATTTGCATTTTGAGTTGTTGGTACCACCACATGGATCGCAGCGGTTGCATGGAAAAAAATCCCGAAGATAAATCAGCATACTCTTGCATCAAATTGCTCGAAAAACCACGTTCAACACGTTCAGGATCAACCGCTGCCGTAGGATCTACTAGTTGCCAGCCGCTATCTGCTAGCCACACTTCTGACCAAGCATGAGCGTTACGTTGATAAACACTTAAGTAGTTACCATTAGAATTAAACTCGCCACCTAAGTAACCAGTCACCATGCGCGCAGGAATGCCAGCAGCGCGCATTAAGTAAGTAAAGGCACTGGCGTAATGCTCACAAAAACCGGCGCGAGTATCAAAATAAAATTGGTCTAAACTATTATTAAGCAAGCGTGGTGGCTGTAGGGTGTAATAGTAATCATCTTGGTTAAAGTCAGCTAATAAATGATTAATTAACTGACGATCATCTCGATAACGTTGGCGTAATTGTTGCGCTTTCGCCAGTAACCTCGGATTATTCTCGGTGCTTAATTGTAAGTTTAAGGCCCGACTGTCAGCGCTTAATGTCGGCGCAAGTATCGCCTTAGGGTAGCTAGTTACTTGATAACTCATAGTTTGACTAATAATACCGCGATAGAATAAGGCAAAGTCATCGCGTTGGCCGATATTGCCTTGTTCACTAGTGGCAAAATCAAGTGCAAACAACCATGATTGAAAACTCGGCTCGGCAATGACTTGATAAGCCAGCGCTTGACCTCGCAACTCTACATCTTTAGTCCTAATCGCATTTTGTAAGGTCGCTGCTCTATAGCTATTTTTCTTAGGCTGATGTGAGTCACGATGTCCTTGACGCCAAGTGATACCATCAAAATCATCGAGTACCATGGCTCGCCAATACAATTGCGCATGGGTCGGGCTGTCGTTTTCAAAACTGACCCTAAAAGCCAATTCATTCGACAGAGCTAACTGGGCAATATCGCCAATTTTAACACTATCAGAAAGGCCAACTTTAGCCGACTTAACATGGGGCACTTGCCAAAAGGGACTTAGCTTTGGAAAGCCAACAAATAAAGCTAACGCTAAAGGGATTGAATACAGACTGAGTTTACTTAATAACTTAACTTGTGCCAAGAGGGGCATTTTGGCAGCAAATAGACTCAGCAGAATATAAAAGTTGCCAAGCACTACTATAATAACCGCTAAGGAAAAATAAATAGACTGGATAAAGATTAAAGATGAAGTCGCAACAAAAATGCCTAAAACAACCAATTGATATAGATCCTTGCGACGGGTTATTTCAAACATTTTTAAACTATAAGCGAAACATAACAAATGGATCATGCCTAGTAATAGCCCTAATTCTTGTCCAGCCATGGCAATACCGACACTACCAGAGATAGCCAAGATTAAAATCAACCAAGAAGGCAATATTTTTGGCACTTGGTAGTCGTTATCCGCGTGGCTAAACAAGGATTTAGAAGCGTTTTTACGCGCTGTTTTAAAATGCACCGTCAATTGCAGTAGTATGATGGAAATAGCAAAGATCAGATACAGCCAATGCAATTGCAGCACTAAAGTGAAAAGATTAATGAGTTGTAATGCTAATAAAGCAAAATAGATTTTTCTATTTAGCATAAAAGTCTTAATGGTATTTGTAGGCTTATTTTTTTTGATTTTTTTCGTCATCACGCACTCAATATCGTGCTAATGCCGCTAAGCATTTTAAGGTATGTGCTGAACTATTATCAGATGCGATCACTTGATTCGGTAACTTTAATGAAAAGGCAATATTCTTATCACTACAATCTTTAATTGCATAACTTAACCAACTTAAACGCTGTTCAATTGTGCCCGCTGGCAAGTGCTCAAAATCCAACGCTAACTTGCCAGACAATACTTGTTGATATTGTTTTGTTAGCCAGCCTTGGCCACGCGCTGCGTGCTTCCACGCCACACGACTAAAAGGTTCGCCGAGCTGATAATGTTGCAATTGATGAAACTCATCTTGGCCAGGTTGGAAACTATCCTGATGACTATCTGCACTATTTGTTTCATCATCACGATCACCACCTTGATAGGTGTCAGACCATGTAAAGGCAACAGGCTTAGGATAAGCGGTAACTTGCTGAGCAAAGTCTAAACGTGTCCAGGTTCTAAATAAGCCAAAACCATATTCACTGGCTATCAGCACTCGCCCGAGTGAATATTGCCCTCGTTGAGACACCCAATAAGGCACTCGGATATTATTTTCACCTACCATGAGTTGTGCATGTGTTACTGCATTAGGATTTTCTTTAATCACAGATTTTTCAAGCTGACTGCTAGCTTTTTCGCTCGGCTGAGTCAAAGAAAAGTGAATATTAAAACGCGCTTTATCACTACTAACAATAATAGGGAAAAATAGCTGGCTATCAACAAAACCTTGCAATGAGCTCCTTGTTTGAAAACGTAAACCTGAGAGGTTAAAAAAGCTGTGATGCAATACCACAATGAAAAAACTGACCAGTAAATAACTGATCAAGATAATGACATTATTTTGATAATTGGTGCCAAGCAAAAATAGCAGTAATATAAACAGCACAAAACTAGCACCAAAACGAGTCGGCATAATGAAAATATTACGATGGTTGATTTGTTGTTGACTGTTTTGAGGAACGCGCCGCGTTAACCAGCGATTGAAGCGTTGCTGCACTTTGGTTTTAAACGCCTGTGATAGCGACGAAAGCACGCTGGCTTTTGGCTTACTTAACAACTCACGCCCCTTTTCATTGAAGTGCAATAATCAACTTGCTGCGCTTAAAGTAATGGATTAATGGGATCAACTTGCGATAATATCTGTTGCGAAAGCTCATTGGTTTCGTCAAAAACATGATGTTGCTGTGGTGCTAATCTATGCTCACAGACGGGTGAGAAAACCGCTTGAATATCTTCTGGCATAACATAATCACGATTTTCCATAAAGGCCCAAGCCTTGGCTGCTGCCAGTAATGATTTACCGGCACGTGGTGATAGTGCTTTTGCTTGTGACTCACTTTTTCGGCTCATTCTACACAGCGCAATAACATAATCGACAATCGCCGGAGCAACACTTATCTTGGCAATGTGTTGTTGAATTTCACGTAGCTGTTCAACATCTAAATATGGCGTAATTTTAGCTGTGTCTCGATGTGATGTGATTGATTGCAAAATTTGACGTTCAGCCACTATGCTCGGAAAGCCTAAGGAAAGTCGCATCATAAAACGATCTAATTGTGACTCAGGCAACGGATAAGTACCGGCATGAGACATCGGGTTTTGCGTAGCAATAACAAAAAATGGCTCTGGTAACGGGTGGGTTACACCATCAACACTAACCCGCCCTTCTTCCATCGCCTCCAAAAAGGCGCTTTGGGTTTTAGGGCTGGCACGGTTCACTTCATCAGCGAGTACCACTTGATTAAATATCGCGCCGGGGTGTAATTGAAAAGACTGTTTAGCTGCATCAAAGATAGTAATGCCAATCACATCGGCAGGCATCAAGTCTGAAGTAAATTGAATGCGTTGATATGACAATCCTAAAGTCAAAGCCAAGGTATTGGCTAAGGTTGTTTTGCCCATACCGGGCAAGTCTTCAATTAAAATATGGCCTTTTGCCAATAAACACGCCAAGGCCAACTTCACCTGATGGGGCTTGCCAATAACTACAGATTCAATTTGAGCCAAAATATTGGCAACCACGGTTTGCATTCGTTTAGATCCTCATTATTGAAGCTTCAGCATAAGGAATTATGGCGCGAATACCAAGCGAAATAAATAACGCTAAATTGATTATTAGCCAATTAATAGTCATGGACATTAATAAATCACCTTTAAAAAACAAACTTAAAGCCAATAAATCCCCAATAGCTGAAAATTGAATGAATAAATCAGCACCTTATTTGACCTTAGTCAACAACCAGCAACAATGCTTTATGTCATGCTAACAAAACGATGTAACTCAATACATTTAATAATCTATAGATCAGATCAGTTGATGACTGAATTTTTAAGCACACGCGTTTTATCATGCGCATTCTGGGGTAAGTTATGGATATAGATTTTAGCGAAATAAACTATTTAGTCGACCCATGTAGTCGCACATTACATGCCGATTACCAGCAGTTTCTGTTATCGCTAATTGGCCTTACTGTGATAGATATCAATGGTGAAAATAATAATGAATGGCGAGTTATTTCGACCCTATTGCACGGCGATGAACCTTCGGGGTTAATTGCTATACACCGATGGCTTACCAACGAAAATACCTTGCCTCGGCCAAAAACCAATATTCGTATCATTATTTCATCGGTCGAGGCTGCCACTTATCAGCATTTATTTCGTCATCGTTACCTGCCTAATGGTATTGATTTAAATCGCTGTTTTAACGAAAAAAGCATCCGAAGTAGTGAGTACCAGGATCATCAACATATTGACGGTTATATAGAGCGAGCAAAATTAATAGCCTCTGCAATACATGAGGTTAACCCGAAAGCCATTATCGACTTACACAATACTTCTGGCAATGGCCCAGCCTTTGCTGTTAGCACACTGATTAACCCTAATGTTTTGTCAATCACCTCTTATTTTTGTGATACCTTAATTTTATCTGATATTAGTATCGGCGCCTTGATGGAGCATGATTTTCCTTGCCCTGTAGTCACGATTGAGTGTGGTGGCCGTGTGGACGATCAAGCGCACGAAGTTGCTTACAATGGCATTAAACAATTTGTCCAATGTGATAGCCATTGTGTCTTGCCACAAGATAAAGCGGTACAAATACTTTACAAGCCATTACGTTTAGTGATCAAAACTGATCGCAAGCTTTCCTTTAGTGAACATGATGAGGGCTACAGCGGCGTCACCTTAAGAAAAAACATCGAACAATTTAACTACGGTGGTTGTTGTGACGGACTGTTATTAGGTTGGCTAGATGATAACGGTTTAGAAAACCTTGAAATGCTTAATGACCAAGGCATTAACGTGATCGACAAGTATTTTAAGGTAGATGATAATAAATTACTCTGTGCGACCAACTTGAAAATTTTCATGGCATCAAAGCAAACGGATATTGTTCGCTCTGATTGTCTGTTTTATGTGGTAAATAACGTCAATAACTACCTTTAACCCTTAGCTATAACCTTACGGTTACTAATAACGATAACGATAACGTTAATGTTAATGTTAATGTTAATGCGCTAGAGCAAGATCAAACGGCGCATTGGCTATTGCCTGCTCAAGGGGGATATTCTCTAGGCCTAAATCGCGTAGCGCATGAATAAATTTCAAAGTTTTAAAACTGTCGAACCAGACGATTAATTGCTTATCAAATTGCCCTTGTTTAGCCATTGTTTGCTTAGCGATAAAAGTTAATAAACCGATACTTTTCAAGGCATTTTGGCTGTTTTCAGATAGGCGTGTAAGCCAAAGTTCAGGCTGTTGACGGTTTTGCCACAAGTGTTCAAAAGCTTGTAGACAAGCATGCAGCTCAATAAATATTTCCGGATGATAATAGTGGTACTCTTGGCCATGCTCGGTTAATTGCATAATATTTAGCACCGCAGGCCCAGTGCCAAAAGGTACCCGTTGTGAAGGTCGTGCATCGAGTTTAATTTTCACATCGGCTAGATAAGTTACCTCACCCAATTTCGCGAGTTTGTTTAATAGGTAAAAGTCTTCCCCTGCGCTGCGCTTTGGAAAACCTCTCGCCTGGCAGTAAGCCCGCATATCAAAAGATAAAATACTGCCGATGGTAAAGTAGGCGTATGGCGATTGTGCGTATTTCAAGCCAGCAACGTAATAGCGTAAGGCATTTTCATAGCTTAAATTGGCTTGATGGATCGCTTGCTCAGCACTGTAATGATAAAAATTACAACAAGTTGCTACCGCGCGCTTAAGCGCTAAATTATCATTTGAATGAGCGCTAAAATAGTTATCTGGTAGATGTGCATCGGCATCACTAGAATGTAGCCATGAAGAATTAATTTGACCCAAGTGGAATAATTTAACCGCTAAGTCTGCACCAATTTTTCTTGCTAAACCTACGCCCTGCTCAGCAGGAATTGGCAGACGAAAGCGCTCAACCAACAGGATAGCGGAATTTACCGCGCTATTAGCACCTTTATTGTCACTTTTATCGTCACTTTTATCGCCAAGAGTAATTAGACTTAAGTTCTCTTGTTGCCAAAGCAATTTACCCTGTTGAGCAATTTGCACACTCAAATCAATTTGCGCTTGCTGATGCAAACAGCCAAACTCGCTGTCTGGCTGATTAACCACAACAATAAGCAAACACGCTTGCTCAGCCAAAACCGAGTTAACAAAGCGCTCGATAAATTGCCCTGACTCTGCAAAGGCGGGAATAACTAGGGCGTGCTGATAGCGCAACTGCTCTGGAAACGAAGTCAGCGCTCGTACCTCTGGCTCAGCATAATGAGTTAAGTATTTTATCGTGCTTTTATCTGCTGCTGCCTTAGCATGTGCCATTTTGCTTCCTAGCTAAAAATCATCTGGCATTAATGCAATGCTGCTCGAAATGGTAGCGCTGCACAGATATCCGCTTCAATGTTTAAAATTTCTTCTAAACGCTGGTTAACCTCGGCCTGCGGAAAATATTCATAAGCGAGCTCTATAAATAAGTTTTTATGCTTTTCTTCTGATTTTGCAATGCTTTGATAAAATTCTTTATCTTTACCTTCCGGCAACGCTTGGGCTATCAAAGAAAAACGTTCATGGCCGCGTGCTTCGATTACCCCAGCGACGATCAGGCGGTCCATAAAAAACACATCACTACCGTTACGAAAAACTTTTCTGATCTGGTTAATGTAAGGGTCTTTTTCATCGGCGCCGAGTTGGCCGCCACGGGCATTGATCAGCTTTAATACTTGCTTGAAGTGAATCAACTCTTCTATCGCTAAGTCCGCCATGGCTTTAACCACAGACTTACGGTCGGGATAGTGCGAGATCATTGACATGGCCATACCAGAAGCTTTTTTCTCTGCTGCCGCATGGTCAGTTAAAAAAGCGTCGAAGTCGTTAAGCACAACGTCGGCCCACGCCTTAGGTGTTTGATATTTTAGTTCGAACATAGCTTAGTTTTTATTCATTGAAGGAGAAAGAAATCATGGCGGTATTTTACACGCCTAGGAATTAGCTACAAGAAAAAGCGCCAAGAAAAACGCCAAGAAAATAGTTAAATTTCCTTGTCGCTTTACATAACGCTTCACATAACAACTTGCATTAATTATACGGAGCTAGCGACGTATCTTGATACTTTTTCGAGTAAAAATGGCAGCCAGTAATAACCAGAACACGCTGCCACTGCTTGATTGCTCTGGGTCAGTCACTTTCGCTATTTCCGCATTCGGTACCACGGCAATGCCGCCGGGATCGTCAATGCTACCATTCGCTGCGCCATCGGCGTCATTAGGGCCGCCATCTTCAATAAACAAACGTAAACACTGGTCACCTTGATTTAAGCCCGCACGGTAGTTTTCACTTTGTGGTGGTGGACAAACGCCATTGTTCAGCGACGCCGACGCTAAGGCATTATTGGCGTTTTCAACAAAATTTTGCCAGTCGTTTTCAACGCTAAATTTACGATAAAGCGCAAACTCTGGTAACGCTTTATCGAGCGGTAATACCACATAAATTGATTTACCAAAGGGTTTTATGTCATTAATAACAAAGTCAAAATAATCACTGCGTCTATCGTAACTGTCTGCACTTATCAGGCCAGTACCATCGATATCAACTTGCGACATTTGTACCCCATCAGAATATTGTTGGCGCGCATACCTTCCCAGCTGAATGTTCAAGCCGGGTTCGGTTTCCATTAACCGGACTTCGGCCGAATTTACATGTAATTGCTGCAGATAGCCAATAGACCACCTATCCATAAATGCCGGCAAACCATCGTTATCTGCATCTTGATACCCCTCAATTGTATCGATAATACCATCTCGGTCGGTATCACTGGAGTCGAGCCTTGGTCGCTCAGGTATCAATGGCAGATTAATAAATTGTGTTTGTGTTAACGCTGGTGTGCCATTGTCGGTGATAGTAACAGACAACGAAATTAGGCCCTGCGCTTCCTCAGGTAATTGCAATTGACTCGGCTCGATAAAAACGGTTTTTAAATTGCCGGAAACTTTCGCATTAACATAATCTGGAATGTTCCAGTTGATCACATGTTGGTCATCAACATTTTTATCATCAATACTTAAGTTTAGCTGTGCTTCACCTTCATTGCTGGCAATGGCGGCAACGACAACACCGTTTTGTTGCAAGGCTGTTGAGATATGAGCCATTACATTATCTTCTGTCACGGTAATATCATGACGAGCATTAGCACCGGCATTAACCGTTGACTTAAATGACACCAGCAATTGTTCATTACCTTCAGTTTGAAAGTCTTGTACGAGGGCAATATCAATATAACCACTCGTGCCTTCACTGATCACTATTTTGTCATCACTGAGGGTGTAATCAAAACGGTCGACCGAGCCGGTAATTTCAATCGGAATTTCAATTGGATATGCAGGCGCCTCACCAGAGAGCACAACATTGACCCTTGCCATTGCTCCTTCGGCAAGGATCTGCGCAGGGTAGAAATTAACTAAGGGGTGAACATTTAAGGTTTGCTCTACTTTCGCTATATTGCCAGCTTCATCAACGGCACGCCAAGTTACAGAGTAAACACCTGAGGGTAAGTTATTAACCCCAGATTCAAAATCTAGTGGTATCAATGAACAGCAATTCACGCCATCGTGACCATCGACTACCGAGACTTCTGTCAAGGTAACCAGTTCTGTCAGCGATAACTGGGTAAAAGTATGATCTGCATTCAGGTGTACGGTTTGTGGTGTGGTGATAACCGGCGCATAATCATCTAATAACGGGTTAGTGCCGTTTAGCTCTTCTGTCGCGTTATTAATGCCATCTTGGTCGGTATCGAGCGCGCCATCGTTTGCATCAAATGGATTGAAACCATATTGAGTTTCAAACACATCACTCATACCGTCATCATCATCATCAGGATCAGCATTATTACCTAAACCGTCACTGTCAAAGTCTAAGCTTTCGCTCGGGTCTAACGGTAATTGGTCAATAAAATCTAATACACCGTCATTATCGTCGTCGGTATCATAAACATTACCAATGCCATCACCATCGGTATCCGCTGTTTCTACGGGGTCAAGCGGAAAAGCATCTTCAACATCAATCACACCATCGTTATCGTCATCACTGTCGGCATTATTGCCAATGCCGTCATTATCAGCATCGCCAGACTCGTTAGCATCGTTTGGCGCCCAGTCAAGGTGGTCTAACACTCCGTCGTTATCGTCGTCGGTATCTAAGACATTACCAATACCATCGCCGTCAGTATCAAGCGTTTCACCCGGGTTTAATGGAAAATCATCGTCAACATCTAATATGCCGTCGTTATCATCATCACCATCAGCATTATTGCCAATACCATCACCGTCATCATCACGTTGTTCTAACGGATTTAATGGGTATAAATCTAGGCTATCTGCCGTACCGTCATTGTCATCATCTAAATCAGCGTTATTACCAATACCATCGCCATCCGTGTCTAACCACTCCATCGCGTCCAACGGGAAGGCATCAATAGAGTCAACGCGACCGTCATTATCATCATCGCTATCAGTATTGTTGCCAATTAGGTCGCCATCAGTATCTAACCACTCATCCTTGTTTAGTCGAAAAGCGTCATTAATATCAAGAACACCATCACCATCGTCATCAGTATCGGCATTGTTACCTGTGCCGTCACTGTCGGTATCTAAATACTCGTTAATATCTAGTGGAAAAGCATCACTGCCATCCGTAATACCATCATTATCGTCATCGCTATCAGCATTATTGCCTATGCCATCACCATCAGTGTCGGTATCTTCACTGGCATTAAATGGGAAGGCATCTGCTGCGTCTGACGTGCCATCATTATCATCATCAGGATCACTTGAGTTAGCAATACCATCACCGTCAGTATCAATGGAGGCTAAAAAATTATCAGGCTCAGGATCATTGGCATTTAATACCCCATCACCATCACGATCTAAATCTGTATTATCACCTATACCATCGCCATCTAAGTCGGCACTTTCACTGGCATCTAATGGGAACGCATCCGCACTATCTAAAACACCATCAGCGTCATCATCGGTATCCGAATTGTTGCCAATACCATCGCCGTCGGTATCGAGCCACTCAGTAGCGTCATCTGGAAAAACGTCTGTACCGCTTGGCGTTGAGCGATCATCAGTGACGCCATCGCCATCATCATCACTATCAGCATTATTGCCAATGCCATCACCGTCACTATCTAGCCATTCGTTGGCATCTAATGGGAATGCATCAGCACCATTAGATGCCAACGAATGGCTAGATAGTGACGGTGA
>Ga0209344_10000790_pt1 | contig 48882 bp, 51 predicted proteins | sample Cruoilmetagenom6_FD_187293 | JGI IMG/M metagenome (GOLD analysis project Ga0209344, IMG submission 187293) | Oil polluted marine microbial communities from Coal Oil Point, Santa Barbara, California, USA - Santa Barbara Oil Seep Sample 6 (SPAdes)... | ecosystem: Environmental > Aquatic > Marine... | reverse complement strand
GAATGTCGGCGGGGTGCCGGTGCGCGACGGCGTGAACGGTCATGCCATCGCCGCCGAGGGCGAAACTGTGGCGGCCTTCACGACGCTGATCACCGGCTATCTGCAAGACCCTGCCACCTATGGCGCGCTGCGCGCCACGACCCGGCAGGAATACGAGACGCGGCTGAACTGGCGCGCCTGGGGAAGCATGGTGCACGAGCGGCTGTTGGCGGCGCGCACCGGGGTAAGGTGATCTTTCAGACGATCAACAGCCGGTGCCGCAAAGCACCACGCGGAAGGTGCGCATCATCACCATCAGATCAGTCACCAGCGACAGTTCCTTGAAATAGCTGTTGTCGAATTCGGCTCGCTCGGCAAAGCTGCTTTCGTTGCGCACCGAGATTTGCCAGAAACCGGTAATGCCCGGGCGCATGGCATAATAAGCAAGGCCCGGATACATCCCGCGCTGTGACGGCATCATCGGACGAGGGCCGACAATCGACATATCCCCCTTGAGCACGTTGAAAAGCTGCGGCAGCTCGTCCAGCGAAGTCTTGCGGATGATCCGCCCGATGGTGGTGATCCGGGGGTCATGGCGCAGCTTCTGATGCTCGTCCCATTCGCGGCGGTGCTCGGGGTTCGCATTCAGATAGGTTTCAAGCTGTGCCTCCGCATCGGCGACCATGCTGCGCAATTTCCACATGCGGAAATTTTTACCATTCCGACCAACGCGGTTCTGCGTAAAGAAGGGCGATTTCCCGTCCAGGGCGACCAGTGCCGCTACCACCGCAACAACGGCTGCAACTGGCAAGGCCACTGCAAGGACGATCAAAATGTCCATGAGCCGCTTGAAAAAGCCGGTGTAAACCTGTGGCCGGTCAACCAGAACGGCAGGGTTTTGAATAAAATCTTTAGTATTCAGGCGTGGTTCTGCCCGAAGCATTCTAAAAGTCATACTTGGCACTCCCCAATAGTACACGATCCACAAACTCATAACCGTCACGCTTACGAGCACCCCTTGCACCCGTTGACGGCCGGACAGCCCGGCCAACGCTTTCCAAATACGGCCGAATTGCGGCGCAAACTGCACCGAATTACGACGCCCCGGATTGCACGCAATCCGACCGTAGTGCATATGACATCAAGTTTACTCGGCAGCCTTCTCGGCAGATAAACAGATGCCCCCACATCTATCTCGCCGGGAAATTATTCAGCTTTTAAGCTAACTTATCAAAGATCGCCTATAATGGCACAGCAAGTCAAGAACACTGAAAAAACACAACTTTAACGATAGTTACGTCGAAACGAGTTGACAGATTGGCCATTAGCCACCCCCGCCAACGCCTCAATTTCGCCCTGTTCGTGACCCTTCGATTTCCCATGCGTCGATCTAATTTTCGCCGCATTTCGGCCTCAAACACAACGAGATACTGTTGCCGCAGCAGCGCCGCTCAACCATGGCCACGCCCGCAATTATCGCCATATTAGAAACAGTGAATGTGTAAGCCGAGCATTACCTCTTGTAAAAGGGGAAAATATGGTCGGTGGTCCCATAAACATCGGCCAAACAGGGAATTACTGTCGCGGATTGGGAAACGGGCATTGAGGCTAAGGTCAGCCTTCGCAAAGCAAAAATACACCCGCAACAGCCCGCCGCATCGGCGCCACATTTCCGACACGTTTAAAGAGAGCGTCGAAAACGCTCAAAAACGCGGACGTCTGACGCCGTTGCGGAATTCGCCCCGAATCACCCCGTTCAAACAGGGTCGCCACCCGGGATCGAGGGCTGTAGCACAGCTAAAAACGCCGCCCGGGGGTCTCCCGGACGGCGCGTGAGCCTTGAGTTTGAAAAGCCGCGTCAGGCGCGCACAAGCGCCTCATAGCCCTCGGACACCTCGCGGGTCAGGGCGCCCACCTCGAAGGTATAATCGCCGATCTGGCCCACCGGGGTGACCTCGGCGGCAGAGCCGGTCAGGAAACACTGTTCAAAGCCTTCAAGCTCTTCCGGCATGATGTGGCGCTCGTGGACCTTGATTTGACGGTCGCGCAGCATGCCGATCACCGTCTGGCGGGTCAGACCGTTCAGGATCGAATCCGCCAGCGGCGTGTGGATCTCGCCATCCTTGACGAAAAAGATGTTGGCGCCGGTCGCCTCGGCCACGTAACCGCGATAATCTAGGAACATGGCATCCGAACAGCCCTTGGCCTCGGCCGCGTGCTTGGACATGGTGCAGATCATGTAAAGACCAGCCGCCTTGGCCGCCACCGGGATGGTTTCTGGGCTGGGGCGTTTCCACTTGGCGATATCAAGCTTGGCCCCCTTCATCTTGGCGTCGCCATAATAATTGCCCCATTCCCAGGCGGTCACCGCCATGCGGACCGGGTTGCGCGATGCGGCGACACCCATATCTTCGCCCGCGCCGCGAAACGCGACCACGCGCAGATAGGCATTGGTCAGGTTGTTGGCATCCAGCACCTCGCGCTTGGCGGCTTCGATCTCATCCACGGTATAAGGGATTGTCATATCCATAAGCTCGCCCGACTTCAAAAGCCGCGCCGAATGTTCACGGCTCTTGAACACCTTGCCATCATAACAGCGCTCGCCCTCGAAAACCGAACTGGCATAGTGCAGCGCATGGGTCAGAATATGGACATTGGCATCACGCCAATCGACAAGGCCCCCATCCATCCAGATCTTTCCGTCGCGATCATCATAGCCAGACATCATACGTCTCCTTTTGGCATTCTTTGCATTTGTTGCGCAATTTATGGCCGTTGCGGACATTAAATTGCGTTAAAACTGAGATTCGCTACCAGTTTGACCTTGGAATGTCAACAAAGCTGACTTAATATGAAACATATCGCGTGAGTATTGTGAACGGAGACTGGTCATGGCCGAATTTCAGGGTGGCGAAAACCTTTTGTTTCTGACCGATGAACAGCTGCGCCAAGGGATCGAGGCAATGTTCTTTGCCTACCGCGGCTTTACCGCCGATCCTGATCGCATTCTGGCCACCATGGCCTATGGTCGCGCGCATCACCGGGCGGTCCACTTTATTTCGCGCAGTCCGGGGACGACGGTGAACAATCTGCTGAACATTCTGGGTGTGACCAAACAATCGCTGAACCGGGTGCTGCGCACGCTGGTCGAGGATGGGCTGGTCGACAGCCGCGTGGGCAAGGCCGACAAGCGCGAACGCCATCTGTTTCTGACCGATGCGGGCGAGGCGCTGGAACGCAAGCTCTCGGATGCCCAACGCGCCCGGATGCGCGCGGCATACCGCGCCGCGGGCCCCGAGGCGGTCGCGGGCTTTCGTCAGGTGCTGGAGGCGATGATGGAGCCGGAGTTGCGCCGCCGATATTATGGCATCAGGGAGAATGAGGTATGAGTGATCCAGCCCCGCATCTGCTGATTGTCGATGATGACGAACGTATTCGCGGCCTGCTGCGAAAGTATCTGATGCGGCACGGGTTTCTTGTCTCTGTCGCGCGCGATGCGGGCCATGCGCGGCGGGTTCTTGGCGGTCTTGATTTCGATCTGATCGTGCTGGATGTGATGATGCCCGGCGAAACCGGGATCGACCTCACGCGCGCGCTGCGCGAGACCCACAGCACGCCGATCCTTCTGCTGACGGCGCGCGGGGAAACCCCGGATCGCATCGAGGGACTGGAGGCGGGGGCCGACGATTACCTCTCGAAACCGTTCGAACCAAAAGAGCTTTTGCTTCGGATCAATGCGATCCTGCGGCGGGTGCCCGAACCAGAGCCCGAGACCACGACCCTCAAGGTCGTGCAAATGGGCGCCGTGCGCTATGACATCGAACGCGCCGAGCTTAGCCGCGGCGGCACACCGATCCGGCTGACCGCGACCGAGGTTCAGCTGATGCGCATCTTTGCCGAGAACCTGCGCCAGCCGGTGACGCGCACCAAGCTTGTCGAGGATCTGGGGCGCGATGGCGGCCAGGCACAGGAACGTGCCGTTGACGTGCAGATCACCCGCCTGCGCCGCAAGATTGAATCCGACCCCAAACAGCCGCGCTATCTTCAGACCGTGCGCGGCGAGGGCTATATGCTGTCGCCCGACTAGCAACTGTGTCTATTCGCCGGGCTGAACCTGCCAGGGCGTGCCGGTCTTGATGATGGCGTTGGCGATCGTGATCAGCCTGCATGTCGGCTGCGTCCGCCAATCGCCCTATTTTCCCGACCTGTCCAGCGCATCAAGCCGCGCCTTGAGAGCCTCGTTTTCTTCGCGCGCCTTTTGGGCCATGGCGCGGACGGCGTCGAATTCTTCACGGGTGACGAAATCACGATCCGCAAGCCAGCGGTCGATCATCGACTTCATCGCGGTTTCGGCCTCGGTCTTGGCCCCCTGCGCCACGCCCATGGCGTTGGTCATCAGTTGCGAAATATCGTCGAGCACTTTGTTACGGGTTTGCATGGGGTTCTCCGGCGTTACACTTCTCCTCTTATATGGGCCTAAACCCGCCCATCACAAGGTTGACTTCCCCCGGCGACCAGAGGCACAGAGACGCACATGCAGGCTATGATCCCCTTTCCCGATATCTCACCCGAGATTTTCACCCTGTCCCTCTTCGGGATGGAATTCGCGCTGCGTTGGTATGCGCTGTCTTATATCGTCGGCATTCTTCTGGGCTGGCGGCTTGTGGTGGCCAGCGTCAAGCGCCCGCATCTGTGGCGCGCTGCAAGCGCACCGATGACCCCACCGCAGGTCGAGGATCTTTTGACCTGGGTGATCCTTGGCGTCATCCTCGGCGGGCGGCTTGGCTTTGTGCTGTTCTATCAGCCGGGCTATTACCTGCAAAACCCGATGCAGATCCTTCAGGTCTGGCAGGGCGGCATGTCGTTTCATGGCGGGCTTTTGGGGGTTGTGACGGCCTGTCTCCTCTACTCCAAACGCCAGGGCATTGCCTGGCTCTCGGTGGGTGATGTTCTCTGCATGGTGGCGCCGATCGGTCTTTTGCTGGGCCGGATCGCCAATTTCATCAATGCAGAACTTTGGGGCCGCCCGACCAGCCTGCCCTGGGGCGTGGCCTTTCCCGGCGCGGCGGCACAGGATTGCCCGGATGTGATCGGGATTTGCGCGCGCCATCCCTCACAGCTTTATGAGGCCATGCTTGAGGGGCTTATCCTTGGCGCGGTGCTGATCTTTCTGGCCTATCGTCGCGGTGCCCTGAAAGAGCCGGGCCGGATCACCGGTCTGTTTTTTATCGGCTACGGCGTCTCGCGCTTTATCGTCGAATTTGTCCGCCAGGCCGACGCGCAGTTCATCACACCCGACAATCCCATGGGTTATGCGGTGCAAATGGGCGCCTTTGGCCTCAGCATGGGGCAATTACTGTCGCTGCCGATGATCGCCTTTGGTCTGGCCATGGTCGCCTGGGCGAAACGGTCCCGCCCTGCATGAAAGGGCTGCGGGACCACCTGATCGCCCGGATCAGCGAGGGCGGGCCAATCACGCTGGCCGATTACATGGCGACCTGCCTGATGCATCCCGAGTATGGCTATTACGCCACCCGCGATCCGTTTGGTGCGGCGGGCGATTTCATCACCGCGCCGGAAATCAGCCAGATGTTCGGCGAGTTGATCGGCCTCTGCCTTGCGCAATGCTGGCTGGATCAGGGCGCGCCCGATACGTTTGCCCTGGCCGAGGCCGGGCCGGGACGCGGCACGCTGATGGCCGATATCCTGCGCGTCACGCGCGGTGTGCCCGGCTTTCATGCCGCCGCAGAACTTCATCTGATTGAGACCTCGCCAATCCTGCGCAAGGCCCAGAGCAAGACGATTGCCCGCCCTGACATCACCTTTCACGAGCGCGTAGATACCCTGCCCGAGTTGCCGCTTTACCTTGTCGCCAACGAATTCTTTGACGCCCTGCCAATCCGCCAATTCGAGCGCGATGGCGACGGTTGGCGCGAGCGCCTGATCGGGCTGACCGACGGCCAGCTTGCCTTTGGTCTTGGCGGGCCGACCGCTTTGCCACAGCTTGCGCATCGGCTGAGCGACACGAAACCCGGTGACCTTGTCGAGACCTGCGCCCCCGCCGAGGCCGCCACTGCCGTGATCGGCGCGCGCATCCATGCCCATGGCGGCGCGGGGTTGATTATCGACTATGGTGACTGGCGTTCGCTTGGCGATACGTTTCAGGCGGTGAAAGACCATGCCGCAACCGATCCGCTGGCCAATCCCGGCGGGGCCGATCTGACCGCGCATGTGGATTTTGAGGCTCTGGCCAGATCCGCCGCCCCGGCCGCGCATTCCCGCCTGACCGCGCAGGGCGTGTTTCTTGAACGCCTCGGCATCACCCAAAGGGCGCAGGCGCTCGCCCGCAATCTTGACGGTGAGGCCCTTGAAAATCATATCGCCGCACATCGGCGCTTGACCCATGCGACGGAAATGGGGACGCTCTTCAAAGTGCTGGGGCTTTTTCCCAAAACCGCCAACCCGCCACCGGGACTTGAAACATGACGCTCGAAATTCTGACCGCCGATAGTCTGGCCAAATTTCGCCACGGGTTTTTCACCCGGCGCGGCGGCGCGTCTTCGGGCATTTTCTCGGGATTGAATTGTGGCGCGGGATCGTCGGATCAATCCGAGATCGTCAGCATCAACCGCGCCCGCGTCGCCGAGGCGATGCAGGTCGAGCCCGACAAGATGCTTGGCGTGCATCAGGTGCATTCCGCCGATGTCATCGCCGCGACCGGCCCATTGGCCGAGCGCCCGCGCGCCGATGGCCTGGTCACGGCGACGCCGGGGCTTGCGCTCTCGGTACTGACCGCCGATTGCCAGCCGGTGCTGTTTGGCGATGCCAGGGCCGGGGTCATCGGGGCCGCCCATGCCGGATGGCGCGGGGCGCTTGACGGTGTCCTTGAGGCCACGCTTGACGCGATGGAGGCGCTTGGCGCCAAACGCGAGGATATCTGCGCCGTCATCGGCCCCTCGATCAGCCAGGCCGCCTATGAGGTCGGCCCCGAGTTTATTGACGATTTCATCGCCGAAGACCCCCACAACAGCCAGTTTTTCGCCAACGGGCTGAATGGCCACTATCAATTCGACCTGCCTGCCTATGGGGTGCACCGTTTGCGCCGCGCCGGGGTGGGACAGGCCGAATGGACACGCCATTGCACCTATGGCGATCCAGACCGGTTTTATTCCTATCGCCGGAGCACCCATGCAGGCGAGGCCGACTATGGTCGGTTGATTTCGGTGATCCGGCTCTGATTGGGGCAGCACCCAGGCAAGGGCGCGCAGATTTTCGCCGCATTTAGCGAAAGCAAGCCGCAACGCGCGTCGCAACTGGCTCACTGACACCTAAAATTTCCACAATTTTTCAATACTTTAATTAAAAGTGAAACCACTTTCACAGGGCGCATTCAATACATCTCAGGTTTTTCCAGTTTTATTTGTCCCTGTCAAACCTTGGCCCCAAACCGGGGGCATAGTTGCAGATAACGAAACAATGCGCCCAAGCGCCGCAAGACGCCCCGAGGAGAGAACAATGAAGAAACGATGGTTGAAATCGGTCGTGGACAACAGCAAGCAACAGGCCCCGACCCTGCCTTTTCAGCGCAGCGTACGTCAGACGCTCAAGCGAGCCCGCATCGTGGCGCTGCCAGCGGCGGTGAAAACGGCTTAGGTCACCATGACCGCCGGTATGGCCCGTGTCAAAAGACTATTCGCCCAGTGACCCGGTGCGACACAAAGGCCACCCGCATCCAGAGGGTGGCCTTTTCTTATGCGCCCTGCGATTCGTGGGGCGACAGTCAGAATGTGGCAAAGCTGAAAACCAATCGGCTACAAAGCCCGCACAGATCCGTGATTGCCCGCGAAACCGGGACAATAACCGCCAAAACTTGACCCAAATTAGCGGCGTGCGGCAAACTATGTCTGTAACGTAAACAGAACTTGTCCTTCTGTCGTTGTCGGTGGGGGCCGACGCGGTTGTGACGACCTAAGTAAGGTGACACAACATGACGATACCCCGCTGGACTGCGCAACCTGCGCGGAACTCTGACGTTTCCCGCATGCCAACCCGCAATGCCGCCCCGTCCGAGCGCAAACCCATGATGATGCGCAAATACCGCACATCTTGGCAGGCCGAAGATGGCCAGATCATGCAGGACGAACAGGTCGGCCCGGCGCTGCCGCTGTTTGAATCCGCGTTTTCCGCCTTTGCCCGTGGCACCCTGATCACCACCACACGCGGCCTCGTGGCGATCGAGGATCTAACCCCCGGCGCCAAGCTTGTGACCGCAGAGCACGGACCGATGCCGGTGGTCTGGATCGGGTCCATGTCCCTCACCCCCGCGCATGACAGCCAGGGGTTCGAGCCGACAATCCTGACCCGGATCATGGCCGATGCCTTTGGCATTGGCCGCCCGATGGCGGATTTTCTCGCCGGGCCCGGCGCGCGCATCCTGACCCGTCCGCGCAACATGCGGGCCAATATCGGTGGCGATCAGGTACTGACGCCGGCGCGCAATCTTTCGGATGGTATCCACGCCATCGAGATCCGGCCACAGCGCCCGGTAACCGTCTATCACCTCTGCCTGCGGCGGCATGCCACGATCACCGCGAACGGGCTTGAGGTTGAAAGCTTTCACCCCGCGCCGGGGTTCGAACGTAGCTTGGGGCCAAACATGCTCCGGCTTTTTCTGGGGCTGTTCCCGCATATCCGCGAGCCGCACCAATTTGGAAGCATGGCGCATCTGCGCCTGCCGCTGTCATCGCCCGAAGGGTTGGAAATCGCCTGATCGAAGCGCGGCTAGGCCGATTGGGTCAGCCGCGCCTCAAGAATATCGAACGGCACGCCCGGATCATCCTTGGCAACGCGAATGACAAGCGAGGTCTTGACGCTCGCCACATTATCGGCAGCGGTCAATTCCTCGGTCAAAAAGCGCTGAAAGGTGCTTAGATCGGGGGCCACGCATTTAAGGATGAAATCCACCTCGCCATTCAGCATGTGACATTCGCGCACAAGCGGCCAGTTGCGACAGCGGGTCTCGAAGGCGCTGAGGTCGGCCTCGGCCTGACTTTGCAGACCGACCATGGCAAACACCTGAACCTCGAATCCAAGCTCGCGGGCGTCCACCTCTGCGTGATAGCCGCGGATGTATCCCGATTCTTCCAGCGTGCGCACCCGCCGCAAACAGGGCGGCGCGGAAATGCCGACGCGTTTGGCCAGTTCGACATTGGTCATGCGACCGTCTGCCTGCAACTCTGCCAGTATTTTGCGATCAATCGGATCAAGACGGGAAACCGCCATGCCTCATCCCCCTCAGATTTCGCGATTGTTATACCACGCCGGTTTGCACGCGCAATAATGTTTCGCACCTGCGCAAGATCATTTCCCCGGCAGGCCCATGGCAGATGGAACGGCAAAGCCGGATTGCAAGGGGTTACATGCCGCGCAAGGCGCCGCTATATCTCTGGCCAAACGAAATGCAACCGAACATCAAAGAGATATCCCATGTCCGAAACCCGTCACACCAAATGCCTTATCATCGGGTCTGGCCCCGCTGGCTATACCGCCGGCGTCTATGCCAGCCGCGCCATGCTTGAACCTATCCTCGTTCAGGGCATTGAGCCGGGCGGCCAGCTTACCACCACAACCGAGGTTGAAAACTGGCCCGGCGACACCGAGGTGCAGGGCCCCGATCTCATGCTTCGGATGGAGGCGCATGCCAAGGCGATGGGCTGCGAGATCATCGGCGATATCATCACCGAGCTTGATATCAAGTCCCGCCCCTTCACCGCACGTGGCGACAGCGGCACGGTCTATACCGCCGATGCGGTGATCCTGTCGACCGGCGCGCGCGCCAAATGGCTTGGCCTGCCCAGTGAAGAAGCGTTCAAAGGCTTCGGCGTGTCGGCCTGTGCTACCTGCGACGGGTTCTTTTATCGCGGACAAGAGATTGTCGTGATCGGCGGCGGCAATACCGCCGTCGAAGAGGCGCTTTTCCTGACCAATTTCGCCTCCAAGGTGACGCTGATCCACCGCCGCGACGAATTGCGCGCCGAAAAGATCCTTCAGGACCGGCTTTTCAAGAACCCCAAGATCGAGACGCTGTGGAATCACACGCTCGACGAAGTAACCGGCACCGACAATCCCAAGGGCGTCGAAGGGGTGCGCGTGAAACATGTGGACACCGGCGAGATCACCGAAATCCCCTGTAAGGGCGTGTTCATCGCCATCGGCCACGCCCCGGCGAGCGAGCTTGTGAGCGATACGCTTGAGCTTCATAACGGCGGCTACGTCAAGGTCGAGCCTGGCAGCACCCGCACCAGCGTGCCCGGCGTGTTCGCGGCGGGCGATTTGACCGACCACATCTACCGTCAGGCCGTTACAAGCGCCGGCATGGGGTGTATGGCCGCGCTTGACGCCGAACGCTTTCTGGCCGAGCAGGACGGCTGAACAAGGCGCGCGTTTGACTGCTTGCCATAGCAGCGGTCAAACGCACGTCCTACGTCCTCATCTTCTGTAGCGGTTTTATGCTGAACTGCGATAAATTCGCGGCATTTTCGCCTCTTTTCACCAAACGCTGCCTGTTTAACTTGAAACTTGCCCTTTTGCGGGTCTATTTCGCGCGCAATAGCGGTTGCACGCGGCAACCTAATTTAACCTTACAGTTTGCCCGAGGGTTTCCATGCAACATCAAAATCTCGCCCCTATTCCCGAGCTTTACGTCTCGCACGAAAGCGCACAGAAACTGAAAGTTGAGGCCGCGGACCTTATCAGTTGGGATTTGAACCCACGTCAGATTTGCGACCTCGAACTTTTGATGAACGGTGGGTTCAACCCGCTCAAGGGGTTTCTGAGCGAGGCCGATTATGACGGTGTCGTCGACAACATGCGCCTCGCCAATGGCGCGCTCTGGCCGATGCCGATCAACCTTGATGTCAGCGAAAAATTCGCCGAAGGGCTGGAGCTTGGGCAGGATATCGCGCTGCGCGACCAGGAGGGCGTGATCCTCGCCACGATGACGGTGACCGACCGTTGGACCCCGAACAAGGCGCGCGAGGCGGAGAAGGTATTCGGCGCCGACGACTCTGCGCATCCGGCGGTGAACTATCTGCATAACACGGCCGGTTCGGTCTATCTTGGCGGGCCGGTCACCGGCATTCAGCAACCGGTGCATTACGATTTCCGCGGCAGCCGCGACACCCCGAACGAATTGCGCGCGCTGTTCCGCAAACTCGGCTGGCGTCGCGTTGTGGCGTTTCAGACCCGCAACCCGCTGCATCGCGCGCATCAGGAGCTGACCTTCCGCGCCGCCAAGGAGGCGCAGGCGAACCTGTTGATCCACCCGGTCGTGGGCATGACCAAGCCGGGCGATGTCGATCACTTTACCCGCGTGCGCTGTTACGAGGCGGTGATTGACAAATATCCGGGCTCGACCACCACGATGAGCCTTTTGAACCTTGCCATGCGCATGGGCGGCCCTCGTGAGGCGGTCTGGCACGGGCTTATCCGCGCCAATCACGGCTGCACCCATTTCATCGTCGGTCGCGATCACGCCGGCCCCGGCAAAAACTCGGCCGGTGATGATTTCTATGGCCCCTATGATGCCCAGGATCTGTTCCGCAAGTATCAGGATGAAATCGGCGTCGAGATGGTCGATTTCAAACACATGGTCTATGTGCAGGAACGCGCCCAATACGAACCGATGGACGAGATCGAAGACAAGGATGACGTGACCATCCTGAATATCTCGGGCACCGAGTTGCGCCGTCGTTTGCAAGAGGGGCTTGAGATTCCGGAATGGTTCTCTTTCCCCGAAGTGGTGAGCGAGCTGCGCCGCACCCGCCCGCCACGCTCGCAACAGGGCTTTACCGTGTTCTTCACCGGCTTTTCGGGGTCGGGAAAATCCACCATCGCCAACGCCCTCATGGTCAAGCTGATGGAAATGGGCGGTCGCCCGGTAACCCTGCTTGATGGCGATATCGTGCGCAAGAACCTCAGCTCGGAACTTGGATTTTCCAAGGAACATCGCGACCTGAACATCCGCCGGATCGGCTATGTCGCCTCGGAAATCACCAAGAACGGCGGCATCGCGATCTGCGCGCCGATCGCGCCCTATGCGACCACACGCCGGGCCGTGCGCGAAGACGTCGAAGCCTTCGGCGCCTTCATCGAGGTGCATGTCGCCACCACTATCGAGGAATGTGAACGCCGCGACCGCAAAGGTCTCTACAAGCTGGCGCGCGAAGGCAAGATCAAGGAATTCACCGGGATTTCAGACCCCTATGACGTTCCAGAGACGCCCGAGTTGCGGGTCGAAACCGAAGGTGCAGATGTCGACAACTGCGCGCATCAGGTGATCCTCAAGCTTGAACAGATGGGCCTTATCGCGGGATGATGATCAGGTTTTTAAAGCGTATCTTTTTGGGCGGCGACACCCCGTTGCCGCCCACCCCGGCAAAGGAACCGGTGCACCACATGGGGTTCGATATCCCGCACCGTTTGGCTTGGCGCACCGGCACATTGCAGAATTTCACCGAAGTGTCGCAAAAACACATGGATGTTCTGCGCACCTATGGTGCTATCAGTGAGGCTACCGATATTGTTGAAATCGGCTGCGGCGTAGGGCGCGACGCCATCGCTCTTTTGCCGAAACTGCCAAAAGATGGCAGCTATCTTGGCATTGACATCATGGGCGACAGCATCGCCTGGGCGCAGGAACACATCACCAGCCGTGACCCACGATTTACCTTTGTCCATTTTGATGTTGCGGATGCTCAGCACAATCCGGGCGGCACTGACACTATGGCGAACAACAGTATCCCGCGTGACGCCGGTTCAACCGATCTGATCTTTATGTTCTCGGTATTCACCCACATGTTCCCCGCCGATGTCAGCCAGTACTTGCATGATTTTGCCCGCATACTGCGCCCCGGTGGGCGGGTTGTGGCAACAGCTTTCATAATAACGGAAGGCTTGCCTGCGCATCTGCTGTCTATTGGTGGTGGCGCCGTTCGCAATCTGACATTCCAGCACGAGGTTGAGCAGGGCTTTTTTCACAATGATCCGGCCAAAGTTCCCGGTGCCACGGGCTATTCTATCGAGCGGCTCGAGGAAGAGGCCGCAGTGGCTGGCCTGAAACTTACCAAGTTTGCTAAGGGCAGTTGGTCAAAATCCGGCACACATGAAACACTTGGGCAGGATGTTATCGTCTTCACCCGCCACTGACCATCGTACGCGCGCGGGTGTAACCGGCGCGCCGATCATGGCCTGATGGCCGCCAAAATGCAATTGCGTTAAGCGTGACCGGCATCAGGTCACGCCCGCACCTCAGCCCTTGCCGCGCCAAAAAAGAGGCACCGTCTCCCCTGTCAGAGCCCCGGCATCACGCACCACCGCACAGCCATTGCCGCCGAACGCCTGATCGGTAAAGGCATCCACCCAGTCAAACACATAGCTGCTGATCGCCGGGCTCTGCCTCTCTTGGGGATTAGTGAACCGTGACCGGGTTCATGTTGTTCTGACGCGCGAGCATAAAGGCAAGCTTGCGATCGCCCACAAGCGCCAGCCGCTCACCATCAACGGTGTGAACCGCGTAAAGCGTGGTCAGATCGCCCGCCTGCTCGCGCATCTCCTCGGGCAGGTCTTTGACTTTGACCGGCCGCACATAGACGATCGCAGGTGCCTCATTGATCTCGAAGTCGTATTTGGTATCCATCCTGGCTTACCCCTTGTTTATCTTGACCCTCTGCACAACCGGTTCGGGTTGGGCACGGGTCAGGTCAACATGCAACAGACCGTTTTCCATGATCGCCTCGCCGACTTCGACCCCATCGGCCAGCACGAAAGAACGCTGGAATTGCCGCGCGGCAATCCCGCGGTGCAGGTATAGGCGGGCCTCGGCATCGTCATTCTGACGGCCCCGGATCACCAATTGGCGATCCTCGACCGTGATCGACAGGTCATCCTCGCCAAACCCGGCCACGGCAAGCGTGATCCGATAGGAATTGTTCGAGGTCTGTTCGATATTGAAAGGCGGATAACCTTCATTGCCGGATTTCGCACTGCGTTCCAACATGCGCTCAAGCTGTTCAAACCCGAGCATGTAGGGGTGCGACCCCAGTGTAAGCTTTGTCATCGACATGTCCTTGATTCTAAGCGACCGTCCGTTACGCAGGCCCCGTTATGGCAACCTGCCCCCGAAATATGGGGATTGCGATGCGCGCGTGCAAGGGCTTTGCGAAACGGCGTAAACTCAGTATCTTATGGGTTCAACGGTGCAAGGGAATCGCCAGCCATGAATGCCTATAGCGATCTTTCGATGAAATCCGAAGACGTCCTGCGGGTCGAGCTTGAGGAATTTCGCCGTGAGCACCGCGATCTGGATGAGGCCATTCGTGCGCTTCAACTGAACGCAACCGCCGATCAGCTGACCCTGCAACGCCTGAAAAAGAAGAAACTTTACCTGCGCGACATCATCGCCCGCATCGAAGACCGGCTTTATCCGGACATCATTGCGTAACGCCTGCCGATCAGTATAGTGCGCGCTTCATTGCAAGGGGCGTGATATGACAGTGGTCAAAGTCGGCATCATCATGGGAAGTCAGTCGGACTGGTCGACCATGCGCGAAGCCGCTCAAATTCTCGATGAACTGGGTGTCGCCTATGAGACGAAAATCGTCTCGGCGCATCGCACGCCGGACCGGCTCTGGGAGTATGGCAAAACCGCCGCCGCGCGCGGGCTGCAGGTGATCATCGCAGGCGCCGGCGGGGCCGCGCATCTGCCCGGCATGATGGCCAGCAAAACCCGCGTGCCGGTGATCGGCGTCCCGGTTCAGACCAGGGCCCTCTCGGGTGTCGATAGCCTCTATTCCATCGTGCAGATGCCGCGTGGCTTTCCGGTGGCGACCATGGCCATCGGCGGGGCGGGTGCCGCCAACGCCGGCCTGATGGCCGCCGCGATCCTCGCCAATGGCGACGCCGACCTGGCCGCGCGGCTGGATCAATGGCGCAATGCCCTCTCGGCCTCAATTCCGGATGAACCGACCGATGACTGATCCCCTTCCCACCGGCGCAACCATCGGCATTCTGGGCGGTGGCCAATTGGGCCGGATGCTCTCGGTGGCCGCTGCGCGCCTTGGCCTGCGCTGTCATATTTTTGAACCCGGCGCCAACCCGCCTGCGGGCGACGTGGCCCATGCCGTCACCACCGCCGGTTACGACGATGAGGACGCCCTGCGCGCCTTTGCCCAAAACGTTGATGTCATCACCTATGAGTTCGAGAATATCCCGACCTCGGCCCTCGATATCCTGGAAAAGATCAAACCCGTCCGCCCCGGACGCAAGGCCCTGCGCGTCAGTCAGGACCGCCTTGTCGAAAAGGCCTTCCTGAGCGATCTTGGCCTGCAAACCGCGCCTTTTGCCGGCGTTGACGATGCCGAGGATCTCTTCGAGGCGATGGCCGAAATCGGCCTGCCCGCGATCCTCAAGACCCGCCGCCTTGGCTATGACGGCAAGGGACAGGCACGGATCACGACCCGTGACGACGCCGAAGCCGCGCTCGCCGATATGGCCGGACAACCCGCCATTCTCGAAGGCTTCATCGCGTTTTCGCACGAGGTTTCGGTGATTGCCGCCCGGGGTGAGACCGGCGATATCGCCTGCTTCGATCCCGGCGAGAACGTCCACCGCGACGGCATCCTGCGCACCACCACCGTGCCCGCCCGCCTGAGCAGCGCTCAGCGGACCGATGCGGTGCTTCTGGCCGCCAAGATCCTCAACAAACTGCGCTATGTCGGCGTGATGGGGGTCGAACTTTTCGTGACTGACACCGGCCTTATCGTCAATGAAATCGCCCCCCGGGTGCATAATTCCGGCCATTGGACGCAACAGGGCTGCGCCATTGATCAGTTCGAACAACATATTCGCGCCGTCGCGGGCTGGCCCTTGGGCGATGGCACGCGCTATGCCGATGTGGTGATGGAAAACCTGATCGGCGCGGATATGAACCGCGTGCCGGATCTGGCCAAAACCGCCAATACCGCGATCCACCTTTACGGCAAGGCCGAGGTCAAACCGGGCCGCAAGATGGGCCATGTGAACCGCATCGTCAAATAGGGAAGCGCGTCGTCTTTCATCTTTCCATAAATACTCAAAACCGCGACGCAGGTCCCTTGCGACGCGTCTAGCCGATAAAACGCGCCGCCGCCTCGCCGGACATATAGCTGATGCGCCCGGCGGCCATGGTCGCCGCAACCTTGCGGCTGCGCGCCTCAAGCACCACAAGATCGGCCCGCAACCCGGCGCGCAGCAGCCCCCGGTCGGCAAGCCCCAAAATCCGCGCAGGCCCGGCCGAAACAAGCCCCCAGGCGCCTGCCAGATCAAGCAGCCCCCCATCGGCCAGCAAAAACGCCGCGCGCTTGAGCGAGGGGTAATGGTAATCCGAGGCAAGCGCATCCACCAGACCCATCGCCACAAGTTCGATTGCGCTGGCATTGCCGTTATGCGAATTGCCCCGCACCACATTTGGTGCGCCCATGATCACCGCATCGCCGCCGCTTTGCGCCTCTTCGGCGGCCTCGCGCGTTTCGGGAAATTCGGCAATCCTCACACCGCGCGCGCGCGCCGCGCGGCGCTGATCAACGTGGCGGTCATCATGGCTTCCAAGGCGCACCCCGCGCGCGACAAGATCGGCGCTCAGCCGGTCAAGTGCGTCGGGCACCTCGCCCATGGCGGCATGCAAACCTTGGATGAATTCCAGATGTTTCTCGGGATTGCGCCCGATCCGAAGCGCCTGACCGTGCAGGCGTGGCGGGCGCTTGCCCTTTTCGAGCGCCTCATGCGGCAGGTGATCGTTGAACACCACATAAGGGATGCCATGGCGCGCGACCATCTCGGCCATTGCCGCGTAATCGTCCTGCATCGCCACCTCAAAGCGAAGCTGCGCGCGCAGATCTGTCGCCACCTGATCGCGCAGACGTGCAATCGCGTCAAACACACGCTCGGCAAATTCCGGGCCGCGCATGCCACCTTCCCAGCTATAGAACTGCGCCAGCGTGGCGGTGGTGATGCCGTTTGCGGCCAGTTCCGCTTCGGCGGCGATCAACCCCTCGCCTAGGTCCTTCATCGCACCGCGCCGCGGGGCAAGGTGGCGCTCGAACCCGTCGCCATGCACATCGACAATCCCCGGCAGCACCAGATAACCGCTCAGATCAACCTCGCGCCCAACCGTCCTATCCCCGATCACGCCATCGCTTATGCCGAGCGGCTCATCGGATAGCCCCCCGGGGCGCAGAACCTGTGCGCCGGTCAACGTCAGGCTCAGCGCGCTCATTCCTCGACCCAACCCCAGAGGACATCGCCAAGCGTGAGATCATGATCAAACGCCCCGTCGCGCAGAAAGTTCTCGACCTGCGCGATCACAAGCGGGTTGTTCATCATGAAGGTATGCGTCACCGGCAGGTTCAGGTGATCGGCCATGCCGTCGACCCGCGTCGAGGCTACCGATACCTTGCCGTCATCCGGCCCCTCGATCACGCTTGAATAATAGGGGTTGAGCGAGCGCGTACCGGCAATCACCCCAAGCTCGAAATCCACTGGCGGAAGCTGTTCCGGCAGGCCCTCCGGTCCGGTCTCAAGCTCTGCGCCGGCCGGGCCGTTGAGCCATTGAAAAAGCTCAAGCCCGCCCAATTCGTCAACAAGTTCGCTGCCGTGATTGGGCGGCGCAAGCATGACCACGCGGCCCATGTCGGCGGGCCGATTATCCTTGAGCCAGAGCCGCAACAGGATGCCGCCCATCGAATGGGTCACGAAATGCACCTTGGTATCGCCGCACACCCGCACCCCGAATGGCAGGGTCTCTTCGGCGAGCTGCTCAATGCGCTCTTCGGTCGAGGGGTAATTCGGACTGAAGACATCATAGCCTGCCAGTTCAAGCGCCTCCTGCAACACCAGCAACGAGGTATCGGACCGCGCCAGCCCATGCAGCAGCACCACGCAATCCGCGCGCGCGGGCGCTCCGATCAGGCTGGCGCAAAGGCCAAGGACGAAAAGCATCTGTTTCATGTGGTTCAGATAGGTATATTTGAGCGGCCTGAACAGCCCTTTCCCACCCGGAGGTGCCGCTTTGCCGATCCGCCTTGCCACCCGCGCCGTTATTCTTCACGACAATCGGCTTTTGCTGGTCAATGCCTTTCCGGGCCATCAAAGCGATCTGTGGTGCGCGCCGGGTGGCGGTGCCGAGGTCGGCGCCTCGCTTCCCGACAACCTGAAGCGCGAGGTTTTTGAGGAAACCGGGCTGCGTATCCGCGTCGGCCCGCCCTGTCTTGTGAACGAATTTCACCAGCCGGAAACCGGCTTTCATCAGGTCGAGGTTTTCTTTCGCTGCACCATCACCGACGGCACGCTGAGCGACGATTGGCAAGACCCCGAGGCGGTGGTCAACCGCCGCCGTTTTGTGACCAAGGAGGAAATTACCGGCCTGCGCGTCAAGCCCGACAGCCTTGCGCATGTCGCCTGGGCGCGGGGCATGGGGTATGATCCACTCGAAGTTCTGGTAAGGTAGCGCGATGAACAAGGCCTTTACCAAAGAGGATGACGGAAGCACGCCGGAACGCCTGCCTGATCTGCCGATCAGCAACCACCCCAACCATGTCACACCGCAGGGCCTGGCCGCGCTCAAGACGCGTCACGCCAGCCTTGAGGCCGAGGTAAGCCGCCTGCGCGAGGCGCGCGATTTCCTGGATGACCTGCACCCGCTGGCCGTGGCCGAACGCGATCTGCGCTATGTCGAGGCGCGGCTGAACACCGCGATCCTTGTGCCTCCGCCCGAGGGACCATGCGATCAGGTGCTCTTTGGCGCAACCGTTGCGGTGGCCGATGAAGACGGGCGCGAGACCTCCTATACTATCGTCGGCGAGGATGAATCCGATCCCGAGCGGCACCTGATCGCGGGGTTTTCTCCGCTGGCGCGCGCCCTGATCGAGGCGCATGTCGGGGATATTGTCGAATGGCCCAAACCCAGCGGTCTGGTCGAGCTTGAGGTGCTGCGCGTCACCTATCGCGATTAGCCTCGCCCAAACGGCAGGACCGAGATCGCAACACCGCCCAGCACCAAAACCGTCGCCATCACGAATTGCAGGTCAAGCGCCTCGGCGAGAAAGATCATGCCGCCCGCCATGGCAATCACCGGCACGGTTAGCTGTGCCACCGCCGCCACGCTTGCGCCAATCCGTGGCACGATCGAATACCACATCGCATAGCCGACCCCCGAGGTCAGCGCGCCCGAGGCAATCGCCAGCAAAATCCCGTCGTGGCCGATCTCTGCGCCGCCCGGCCCGGCGGGCCAGACCAGGGTAATCAGCACCCCGGCCGGGGCGGCCAGAATGAAATTCGCCGCCGTCGCCTGAAGCGCGTCGCGGTTGAGCCGCCCTGCCAGCGAATAGATGCCCCAGCCAACCCCAGCCAGTGCCATCAAGAGCGCATGCAGCGGGCTTATCACCGGGCCGACACCGGGCCAGAGCAGCCAGGCCAAGCCGCCAAAGGCCATGATCGCCCCGATCCAACGGCGCGGTGGCATCGCCTCGCGCGCCCAAAGCCCGCCGACGAACATGGTGATCTGAACCACGCCAAACAGGATCAGCGCGCCAAGCCCGGCATCCAGCGCAGTATAAGCCCCTGAAAAGCCGTAGATATAGACCAGAAGCGACAGCACCCCGGCGATCCGCCCCGGACCGCGCATTTCAATCCTGCCGCGCAGCACAAGGCAAAGCCCCGCCAGCATCACCGCGCCTGCCACAAGGCGGATCGCGCCGAAACTTGCGGCGTCGATGCTGCCCCCGGCAAGCGCCAGACGGTTCAGCACCGAATTGGCGGCAAAGGCGATCATGGTGGCAGTGGTCAGCAAGAACAGCGGCATCAAAGACTCTCGAAGGCTTTGGGATAGATCAGGGTCCGTTCTGGCACATCCGTTGCCGGACCTGCCAGCAACGTATTCGTGATCAGATAGGGCGAGCCTAGCCTGACGGCGCGCTCAAGGCTGAACCCGGCGCGTTGGTAAAATTCAGGCTGGCCCAGAACGACCACATAACACCCGCTCAGGCGCGCCCATTCCGACAGAAGGCCGATCATCCGGCGGCCATGGCCCTTGCCTTGCCAGTCGGGATCAATCGCCACCGGGGCAAGGCAGAACCAGTGTTTGGGGCTGCGCATCTTCGAGATGGCATAATAGCCAACGATGCCATCGCCCGAAGGCAGCACGGTTTCACCTGCGATATCGCCTGCCCGGCGCAGCCTGTCGACAAGCCGCGCCTCGGCCTGCCCGCCAAAGGCGCGCTGCAACAAGGCGGCCACCTCCGGTTCTTCGCCACGCCGCATCTCGCGGCTGAATTGCGGGCCGCGCATCATGCTGCTAGTCACAGCTATTGGCGCTCAGCACCTCGGTCGGCGCGCTGTCTTGCGGATACCATTCCAGCCCCATCTTCCAACCCATCGGTGTCTTTTGGCTGTTCTTGTGGCGGGTCAGGGTGACAAAGCCGTATTGCGTAACGGTCGTGACATCCGCCTTGATCGTTTTGCCCGATGACGAGGGCAAGATTGCCGTGCGCCCCGTATAATCGGTGCCGCATTTCAGGGTTTTGAGGTACGGCCCCGAGCCACCGTCGATGCCGGGCATATAGGACCGGTCCCAGCGGGTGCCGCCATGGCCTGCAATCACCACATCCATCAGAACATCGCTTTGATCCTCAAAGATTTGCAGATGCTGAAACAGGTGCTGGTGTCCGGCCAGTACCGCGTTGGGCCAGCAGGACGTGTCAGCGCAGCCCTTCGACAGCGCGTCGGCCACCGCATGCCTGATCGAACGATCGCCAATGTCATGTGTGCCACCGCTGTAATACTCTTCTTTCACCGGGGGGTAATGGGTCAGCCATAGCTTGTTACGCCCGGCGCCTGACGGGTTGGCAACATAGTGCTGGCCTTGCCGGGTTGGGCCAAAGGCGCCATGGGCCTGCGCCAGTCCGGGCTGCGAGGAGTCGATCACATAGATGGTATACGCGTCCACGCTCTGATCATTGCGCGGCGCGATGCTGAACGACCACGGCGCGCTCCAGGGGCCCACACCGCCCGTCGGGCAAGTGGCCTGATCGCCCGGGCCGAACAGCTCGTACCAGCCCTCGCCCGACCATTGCGCATCGCAGCGTTCGTGATTGCCGCGCACAAAGACGAATGGTGACACCAGCAGCATCGGCTGTGCGGGCACCAGAAATTCCTGCAACCAGTATTCAAACCGATTGGGCGCGCCGAACCAGTAATCGGCATCCTCATAGAAATAATGATGATCGCCGCCATGCATTATGAAATCGGGCCGTTTCCCGGCCACGCGGCCCGCCAGATCGCCAAATCCGTAAATCACCCCGGGATGATCCGGATAGGTGCTTGGGTCCTTGCTCAGGCAATCCTGCCAGTAGCGACTGAATTTCTTGTGCTTCGGGGTCTCGTACTTTCCGCGACAGCCGGTGTCGGACATGAAAACCGCGCTCAGCGTCTTGCCCGCGTCGGTGCGCGCACCCAGTTGCGCAGGCCCTGCCAGTTGCGCCCTGGCCTTCGCAGCGCTGCCCGGCGTGCCCTGATAAAGTTCGGCAATCTTGCCATTGCGGTTGATTTTGACGGTCTGTGCGCTCTGGTCCAGCGCGATCTGGCACACCGCAACCTTGTAGGCATCGCCCCTTATAAAGCCACTCTTGCCATCCGCGTCGCGGGTGTGCCCGCTCAGCGTGGCGCGGGCCTTGACCGTGGTCCCGCTTTGGGCGCCAGCCACCTGATATGTCGCACAGGCCGCATCGGCATCGCCCGAGGGCAACGTCACCACATAACGCAGCTCAACGCCCGGCACGCGCGCGCCGACCACCCGGCCCGGCAATTGGTCGGGCATGATCTGCGTCCAGGCCGCCAAAAGCTCAATTTGCGTAATGTCGGGGTTGTTCACCCGCGCGGGCGGCACCAGCACATCGGCGGCGCCAACAGGCATCCCTGCAAGGCCCATCGCACAGGCCGAAATGGCACTTTTTACCATGGTTGGCAGGTTCATCTGAAATCTCCTTTGATAAAAATACGCTCTGCATCTGTCGCGCGTCCCGACGCAAAGTCAAAGCCTATGCCCGATCATGAAAAAAGGGGCCGCCCGAAGGCGACCCCAATACGTTAGCACAGATGTGGCGCAGATTACATCATGCCGCCCATGCCGCCCATGTCGGGCATGCCGCCACCGGCACCAGCGCCTTCTTTGGCGGGCTGGTCGGCAACCATCGCTTCGGTGGTGATCAGCAGGCCCGCGATCGAGGCTGCGTCTTCCAGAGCGGTGCGCACAACTTTGGCCGGGTCGATCACACCGAATTTGAACATGTCGCCATATTCATCGGTCTGCGCGTTATAGCCAAACTTGAGGTCTTCGCTCTCGCGGATTTTGCCCGCGACAACCGAACCGTCAACACCAGCGTTCTCGGCGATCTGACGCAGCGGCGCTTCGAGCGCCTTGCGAACGATCATGATACCGGCGTTCTGGTCGCTGTTGGCGCCTTGCAGGTCCAGGAGGGTCTTGGCCCCCTGAACGAGGGCAACACCGCCGCCCACAACGATACCTTCTTGCACGGCCGCACGTGTGGCGTTCAGCGCGTCATCGACGCGGTCTTTACGCTCTTTCACCTCGGTTTCGGTCATGCCGCCGACGCGGATAACAGCAACACCACCGGCCAGTTTGGCCACGCGCTCTTGCAGTTTTTCACGGTCGTAATCGCTTGTGGTGTCTTCGATCTGCTGACGGATCTGAGTGACCCGCGCTTCGATCTCTGCCTTGTCACCGTGACCGTCGACGATGGTGGTTTCGTCTTTGGTGATGTTCACGGTCTTGGCCGAGCCGAGCATATCCATGGTGACAGATTCAAGCTTCATGCCAAGGTCTTCGCTGATCACCTGACCGCCGGTCAGAATGGCGATATCCTGAAGCATCGCCTTGCGACGATCGCCAAAGCCGGGGGCCTTGACCGCAGCGATTTTCAGACCGCCACGCAGCTTGTTGACCACGAGCGTCGCCAGGGCTTCGCCTTCAACGTCTTCGGCAATGATCAAAAGCGGCTTCTGGCTCTGGATCACTTGCTCAAGCAGCGGAACCATGGCTTGCAGCGACGACAGTTTCTTTTCGTGCAGCAGGATCATGCAGTCGTCAAGCTCGGCAATCATCTTGTCCGAGTTGGTGACGAAATAGGGGCTCAGATAGCCGCGGTCGAATTGCATCCCTTCGACAACATCGGTCTCTGTTTCCAGGCCTTTGTTTTCTTCGACGGTGATCACACCCTCGTTGCCGACTTTCTGCATCGCGTCTGCGATCTGACGACCGATTTCCGCTTCGCCGTTGGCAGAGATGGTGCCGACCTGGGCAACTTCCGCGCTGTCATTGACGGGGCGCGAGGCGGCCCGGATGGCAGCGACCACTTTGTTGGTGGCCAGGTCGATACCGCGCTTGAGGTCCATCGGGTTCATGCCGGCGGCAACCGATTTCATGCCTTCCTTGACGATGGCCTGGGCCAGAACGGTGGCGGTGGTGGTGCCGTCGCCTGCTTCGTCATTGGTGCGGCTGGCGACTTCTTTCACCATCTGCGCGCCCATGTTTTCGAACTTGTCTTCCAGTTCGATTTCCTTGGCAACCGATACACCGTCTTTGGTGATCCGCGGCGAGCCGAAGGATTTGTCCAGAACCACATTGCGGCCTTTGGGGCCGAGTGTCACCTTGACCGCATCGGCCAGGATGTTGACGCCCTTGAGCATGCGATTGCGGGCGTCGGTGGAAAAACGTACGTCTTTTGCAGCCATTTTCAGGTGCTCCCGTTTTTTGATAATCTAGTGTTGATGAGGTAAAAGCGCGGTTTGAAAACCGGGCCTTATGCCATCAGACCCAGAATGTCGCTTTCTTTCATGATCAACAGCTCTTCGCCATCAACCGTAACTTCGGTGCCCGACCATTTGCCGAACAGGATGCGGTCGCCGGCTTTTACAGCCATCTCGATCAGCTCGCCGTTATCCTTGCGCGCGCCGTCGCCGCAGGACACAACTTCACCCTCGCTGGGCTTTTCTTTTGCGCTGTCGGGAATGATCAATCCGCCAGCAGTTTTTTCTTCGCTTTCAACGCGGCGTACAAGCACGCGGTCATGCAGCGGTTTAAATGCCATCTCTGAGGCTCTCCTTGGCTCAAAGTTTCTTCCGATGACCCCTACACGGGGGTCGTTATCACTCAGTCACCCCGAGTGCTAACGATGCATAGCTAGGGATCACGCGAAACGGAGTCAACACCGTTGATCCATAAAATTCAGCACTTTCGCCCGCCCTTGCATACGGAAATTATGCCGCAGCGCAGCATTACTGGTGACAAACCATCCATCCCCCCCTATAAAGCGCGCAAATCAGACAGCCCCACAGGATTGACCCCAAATGACAACACTTGTTTTCGGCCATAAATCGCCCGACACCGATTCCACCGGCTCGCCCATCATCTGGGCCTGGTATCTGAACGACGTAAAGGGCATCCCTGCTGCCCCTGCCCTGTTGGGGGAACCTAACACCGAGGCGCTGTTCATGCTGGACCGCTGGAAGCTGGACAAGCCCCAGATCATCGAGGGTGTTGCCGCCGATGCGTCCGTCGTGATCGTCGACACCAACAACCCGGCCGAGCTTCCGGCCGATATCAATGCCGCCGATATCCGCGGCATCATCGACCATCACAAGCTTGTTGGCGGGCTTGAGACCAAGGGCCCCATCGACATCCGGATCGAGCCTTTGGCCTGCACCGCGACGATCATGTACAAGATGATCGGCAAGGACATGGCGCAAATGCCGACCGACATCAAAGGCGCGATGCTGACCTGTATCCTGAGCGACACGCTTGAATTCCGCTCGCCCACGACGACGCAGGAAGACAAGGCCATCGCCCATGCGCTTGCCGAAGATCTTGGTATCGTGATCGCCGATTACGCCGCCGAAATGTTCGCCGCGAAATCCGATGTCTCGGCCTTTTCAGACGCCGAATTGCTGCGGATGGATTCAAAAGAATATGGCGTTGGCGACACCAAGTTCCGCGTCAGCGTTCTTGAAACTACCGCCCCCGCGACGGTGCTTGACCGCAAGGCCAGCCTGATGAACACCATGACGACCGTTGCCGCCGAAGATGGCGTTGATCAGGTTCTGTTGTTCGTGGTCGACATCCTCAACGAGGAAGCCACGCTATTGGTGCCCAACGATCTGGTAAAGACCCTGGCGGAAAAATCCTTTGGCGCGACCGTTTCGGGCGACGCTGTTGTTCTGCCCGGCATCATGAGCCGCAAGAAACAGATCATCCCCAATCTCAAGGTCTGAGGGCAATCTCAAACCGATAGAAAGGGGCGCCCTGTGCGCCCCTTTTTTCGTGACCTCAAACCACGATCAACCCGCGGCTGGTGGCGCGGGCCACCGCATGGATGGTATTGACCGCCCCCAGCTTGAAGCGCGCCGATTCAACATAAACCCGCAGGGTATGTTCGGAAATGCTCAGCGCTTGTGCCACCTGGGCCCGGCTATAGCCCATCGCCAAAAGGGTAAGCCCGTCAACCTCGCGCGGCGACAGGGATTGCACCTGACCGGGATTGCGGTCAGGCTCGAAATCAAGCGCCTTCTGATTGAAGTAATGCGCAATCAGGATCAGGTCGCGCCGATGCTCTTCGGTAAAGGCCGCCCATTTCGCGTCATCGCAGGTATGGCTGACCGTGAACAAGGCAAACTGGCCGTTCGGGCCGCGCACGGGCACCGAATAGCCCTGGTTTCCGGTGCCGTATTTGATCGCTTCAACCTGAAAGGCACGGGCGGCCTTGCCAGACCAGTCAAGCCGCTTCCAGTCGACCGGATGAAAAAGCTTGTAGCATCCCTGAATAACCGGATCGACGCGCACATAATCCTGATCGAGATAGCGTTGCACCCAGGTCGGCGAATAGGTGCCACACCCGTATTGGTCACCGGCGCCGCTGACCCAGTGATAGACCATGTGATCAACGCGTAGAAGATCGCGAAATTGCTCGATAAGCCTCTGCAAATCGGTCAGGTCAGAGGCATGTTCCAAAGCCTCCAATAACGGTTCCAACCGCGCGGGCGGGATCGCGTTCATTCGCGGAATGTCCTTCCCCAGTCAACGCAAGCTCGGTCGCGGCCACCAGCCGTGTATCATCCAGCTGTTCGGCCAAAACACTCAACCCATTTTCATGGGCGAATGTTTGTAGATCGGCAAGAACGTCGAGTATCCATTCGTTTCGCATCTATCAGCCTCGCGTAGCATTGGTTAACAAAAGGTTAACACAACTATAACATGCGTTGAAAACCCGTGTTATTCGCGAATAACAACTCCCCAGAAATAGCGGGGCCTCGCTTTGCTAAACGATTGGCAGCATTGAATCGCGTCAAAACGCAAACCGCCCCCGAATCGATCCAACGATTCGCGGGCGGTGTCGGGTCGCTAAACTCAATGCTGATTATGAACGCCCTGCCTCGACCACGTCTTCGACCGTGCGCAATCCGGTGCGCGGGGCTTGAACCAGAACCGCCATATTGCCCGGCTTATGCTCGTTGCGCAGCATCTTGAGGTGCGCGGCGGGGATTTCATCCCAGGGGAACACTTCGGACATGCAGGGATCAATCCGACGCTCGATCATGAGTTTGTTGGCCGATGCCGCCTGCTTGAGGTGGGCAAAATGCGAGCCTTGCAGACGCTTTTGGTGCATCCACATATAGCGCACATCAAAAGTACAGTTGAACCCGCTGGTGCCCGCGCAGATCACCACCATGCCACCCTTTTTGCACACCAGGCTGGACACCGGAAAGGTCGCCTCGCCGGGGTGTTCGAACACGATATCGACGTTGTTGCCCTTGCCGGTGATATCCCAGATCGCTTTGCCGAATTTACGGGCTTCCTTGAACCATGTGGCATATTCGGGCGTGTTCACAGTGGGCAATTGCCCCCAACAGCTAAAGTCCTTGCGGTTGATCACGCCCTTGGCGCCCAGATCCATGACAAACTGGCGCTTGTCTTCGTCCGAAATCACGCCGATGGCATTGCCGCCCGCCGCATTGATAAGCTGGATCGCGAACGACCCAAGACCGCCCGAGGCGCCCCAGACAAGAACGTTCTGACCGGGCTTAAGCTCGTGCGGGTGATGGCCAAACAGCATCCGATAGGCCGTGGCCAGCGTCAGGGTGTAACAAGCGCTTTCTTCCCACGTCAGGTGCTTGGGGCGCGGCAGCAATTGCTGTGCCTGCACATTGGTGAACTGGGCAAACGACCCATCGGGCGTCTCATAGCCCCAAATCCGCTGACTGGGCGAGAACATCGGATCGCCGCCGTTGCATTCCTCGTCGTTGCCGTCATCCTGGTTACAGTGGATGACAACCTCATCGCCCACCTTCCAGTTCTTGACCCTGTCGCCCACGGCCCACACAATGCCAGAGGCATCTGAGCCGGCGATGTGATACTCGGCCCCGTGGCCGTCAAACGGGCTGATCGGGACACCAAGACCGGCCCAGACGCCGTTATAGTTAACGCCTGCCGCCATCACCAGAACAAGCACTTCGTGGCTGTCCAAAACCGGGGTATCGACCACCTCGATCTGAAAGCTCTTGTCGGGCTCGCCGTGGCGCTCGCGCCGGATCGCCCAGGCATACATCTGCTTGGGAACATAGCCCAAGGGGGGCATTTCACCGACCTCGTACAGGTCTTTTTCGGGTGCCTCGTAGGGCGCAATACCCGGTTCTGTATCCAAAGCCATGATAAGCCTCCTGTCACAAAATTGCCGCGACGCAGAATCGCGCCTCTCTGACCTTGAAATATCTAGCGATGCGCAACAATGCAATGCCAAAGGATACATTTTTGTAACTTTATGACCGAGCGAACGCAGAAATTTCGGCTAATTCGCGCTGCAATCGCGAAAAAGATGGGCGATCGAGGCCGCGTAGAATTCAACGATAGGCCGCTCGCACTCGACCACCGAATACGCACCATTGACCTCTTGCACCATCTCGCGCTTGGTCAAGACCTGAAGACCGAACCGCGCGCCATAGCCGATATCCTCGCGCGGCAGGTGCAGATAGGCGTTGCTCACATCCAGATCCGCCGCCATGTCGGCCACGGCCTTCTCCAGTTCGGCCATGCTCAGCGGCGCTTTGGCCTGCAACAATGCGCGCGCCACAAGTGGCACAGGCAGCACCGGCACCTCTTGGCCGATCCGCTCCATCAAGAGCTCTGCAAGCCCTTCGATCCCCGCCTCCGGATGATCGCGCTCAAATTCCGCAAGCGACAGCGGCGCGCCAAAGCTTACCGCCGCATAGCCATGCCGATGATAGCGCCCGCGCAGCCGCAGCCAGACCTGTTTGAGGATAAAGCGCCCGATCACGCTGATGCGCGCCGGAAACTTGCGCCCGCCGGCCTGCCGCGCCGCCACCAAAAGGCGATCCTCGAACACCCGGTCGTAATTCAGGGCGACCGGCACAAACACCACATCGCGCGCGCCGGGGGTGCGCTCTTCGACAAGATATTTCAGCAACCCAAGCTTGGGCGGGGCCAGGGCGCCATCAAGGCTTAGCCCGCCTTCGGGGAACATCGCCTGGGTCACGCCGCCATCGGTGGCCATGCCGACATAGCGCGCCAGAACCCTGCGATAGAGATCATCGCGCGACTTGCGGCGGATGAAATAGGCCCCCATCGCCCTGATCAACCGGCTAAGCGGCCAGACCCGCGCCCATTCGCCCACCGCATAGCTGAGCGCCGAGCGCTCTGCCGCCAGCCAGGTCACCAACACGTAATCCATGTTGCTGCGGTGGTTCATCACAAAAACCACCGTCGATCCCTTGTCCACCGCGCTCAGGGCGGCGGCGTCGAAATGGCCTAGCCGCACCCGGTACAATGACCAGCTCAGCCATTTGGCGGCGCGGATCGCAAAACCGAAATAGGCACTGGCGCTAAAGCTTGGCACGATCTCGCGTGCATATCGGCGGGCCATTTCAAAGGCGACGTTCTCGGGGATGCCTTCCGCCTTGGCATGGGCGACAATCGCGCGGCTTACCTCGGGGTCATAGATCAGCCGCTGAATCATGTCATGGCGCCGCGCAAGCCTGAACGGCTCAATCGGGCGCTCAAGCCGGGTATTGAGCTTGGCAACCACCCGCTCCATCCGCCGTCGGAAAAACCAGCGCACCGAGGGAAACAGAAAATGCGAGGCAAAGGTGACCCCCGCAAACGCGATAAGCAAAATCAGCGCCCAGACGGGCATTTCCACCACATTCCCCATGCGCGCAGCAAAGCAGGGTTTGCACCCCGCGTAAATGCCTGTGTAAATGAGTCCATGCCGCAATGCAGCGAATTGACAGCGGCATTTTATTGCCTATAACCAAAGCGGAACGTAACAAAATTACGCAAACTGATTCACGAGGTCCCACCATGTCGCAGACGCAGAACGACAAACCGTCCGATCGCCAAGCCGATCGCCCCTGGCTCATCCGGACCTATGCGGGCCATTCCACTGCGTCGGCTTCGAACGCGCTTTACCGCGCCAATCTTGCCAAGGGGCAGACCGGTCTGTCGGTGGCTTTCGATCTGCCGACGCAGACCGGCTATGACAGCGATCATATTCTGGCGCGCGGCGAAGTCGGCAAGGTCGGCGTGCCGGTCAGTCACCTTGGCGATATGCGCGCGCTGTTTGCCGATATCCCGCTGGATCAGATGAACACTTCGATGACAATCAACGCCACCGCGCCTTGGCTTTTGGCGCTCTATATCGCCGTCGCCGAGGAACAGGGCGCCGATACCACCAAGTTACAAGGCACCGTTCAAAACGACCTGATCAAGGAATATCTGTCGCGCGGCACCTATATCTGTCCGCCCAAACCCAGCCTCAAGATGATCGGGGATGTGGCCGAATATTGCTATAAGCATGTGCCGAAATGGAACCCGATGAACGTCTGTTCCTATCACCTGCAAGAGGCCGGCGCGACACCGCAACAGGAATTGGCCTTTGCCCTTGCCACCGCCACCGCCGTGCTTGACGAGCTGAAACCGCGCGTCGCCCCCGAGGATTTCCCGGCGCTTGCCGGGCGGATTTCCTTCTTTGTGAATGCCGGCATCCGGTTTGTCACCGAGATGTGCAAGATGCGCGCCTTTGTCGATCTCTGGGATGAAATCCTTGAAACCCGCTATGGCGTGAGTGATCCGAAATACCGTCGCTTTCGCTATGGCGTGCAGGTCAACTCGCTTGGTCTGACCGAGCAGCAACCCGAAAACAACGTCTATCGCATCCTGATTGAAATGCTGGCCGTGACCCTGAGCAAGAAAGCCCGCGCCCGCGCCGTGCAATTGCCCGCCTGGAACGAGGCGCTTGGCCTGCCGCGCCCCTGGGATCAGCAATGGTCGATGCGCATGCAACAGATTCTGGCCTATGAAACCGACCTTCTGGAGTTCGACGACCTGTTTGACGGCAACCCGGCGGTCGATGCCAAGGTCGAGGCCCTCAAGGATGGCGCGCGTCACGAGCTAGCCAATATCGACAGCATGGGCGGCGCGGTCGATGCGATTGAGTACATGAAGGCCCGCCTTGTCGACAGCAACGCCGAACGCCTTGGCCGGATCGAGCGCAATGAAACCGTCGTTGTGGGCGTCAACCGCTGGCAGGAGGGCGAGCCGTCACCGCTTCAGACCGAGGATGGCGGCATCATGGTGGTCGACCCGGCGGTCGAGGCCGAACAGATCAAGCGGCTGAACGACTGGCGCAACGCCCGCGACGCCGCCGCCGTGAAACAGGCACTAGCCGATTTGCGTGCCGCCGCCGCCGAAGGGCGCAACGTGATGGAGCCCTCGATCGCCTGCGCCCGTGTCGGCGTCACCACCGGCGAATGGGCCGCCCAGATGCGCGCCGTCTTTGGCGAATATCGCGGCCCCACCGGCGTATCGGCGAACCCGTCGAACAAGACCGAGGGCCTTGAGGATCTCCGCGCCGCCGTTGACACCGTCAGCGACCGCCTTGGGCGTCGGCTCAAGTTTCTGGTTGGCAAACCGGGGCTTGACGGCCATTCCAACGGCGCCGAACAGATTGCCTTTCGCGCCCGCGATTGCGGCATGGATATCGGCTATGCCGGGATCCGCCTAACGCCGGAAGAGATCGTGCGCACAGCGCTTGAGGATGAGGCCCATGTTGTCGGCCTCTCGATCCTGTCAGGCAGCCATATACCACTTGTCGAAGACCTTATGGCACGCATGCGCGAGGCGGGTCTTGGCGATGTGCCGGTGATCGTCGGCGGGATCATCCCCGAGGATGACGCCAGGCGCCTGCGCGAAATGGGCGTGGCGCGGGTCTATACCCCGAAGGATTTCGAACTCAACACTATCATGATGGATATCGTGACCCTCGCCGATCCCAAGGCGGTTGCCGCCCAATAAATCCGACCAAAGGACCAGCGAATGCCGAACGAACAGGCAAGATTTTGCTGGTCCTGACGGGCATTTGGGCACAGACTGATCTTTGGACAGTTCCAAATGATCAGGCCGCATATGACCATCACACTCCGCCCCATTCAGACCGGTGATAAACCGAAATGGACGACGCTCTGGCGTGACTATCTGACGTTCTATGAAACCGCCCTGCCCGATACGATCTACAAAACCACGTTTTCGCGGCTCTGCTCACCCGATCACCCGGATCAAAACGGGTTTCTGGCGCTGAACAATCGCAACCCGGTCGGCCTTGTTCACTATATCTATCACCCGCACAATTGGCGGATTGAAAAAGCCTGTTACCTACAGGATCTCTATGTCGCCCCGGAAGTGCGCGGCATGGGGGTGGGTCGCAAGCTGATCGAGGCGGTCTATGCGCAGGCGGATACGGATGGCTGTCCTTCGGTCTATTGGCTGACGCAGGAGTTCAACACAGAGGCGCGCAAGCTGTATGACCGGATCGGCACCCTGACGCCCTTCATCAAATACAGCCGATAATTCTGGCGTTAAACCCCGATATAACGATCCACGATCGAATGATCCGCGCGCAGCGCCTCGGCGGGCAAGGTCTCGGTGTTGCGGCCGTTTTCAATAAACGCCACCCGGTCAGCCACCGATAAAACCGCATCGACCCGCTGTTCCACCAACAGGATCGCGACCCCTTCGTCGCGCATCTTGACGATCACCTGACGGATCGCCTCGATCATCGAGGGTTGAAGCCCCTCGGTCGGCTCATCCAGCAAAAGCACCTTGGGCCGCAGGCACAGCGCGCGCGCCGTCGCCAGCATCTGTTGCTCGCCGCCCGAGAGGGTCTGCGCCCGTTGGCCATAGCGTTCGCGCAAACGCGGGAAAAGGTCCAGAACCTCGTCCAGAACCTCTGGCCCGCTGTTGCGCGCGCGCAGCCCGATTTCAAGGTTCTGCGCCACGGTCAGTTCCGCAAACAAGCGCCGCCCCTGCGGGACATAGCCGATACCGCCGCGCGGCACGCGGTAGGCCGGCAGGCGGCTTATCTCCTGTCCCGCAAGCATCACCCGGCCCGACATCAACGGCACCAGCCCCATGATTGCCTGCATTGTGGTGGTCTTGCCCGCCCCATTACGCCCCAACAGGCACAGGATTTCACCGGGCGCCACCTCAAGGCTAAGATCGCGCAGCACCTGCACGCGCCCATATCCGGCGTTTATTCGCTCCAACCGCAGCATCACCCGTTCCCCAGATAGGCGGTCTGAACCTCGCCATTGGCGTGGATTTCATCGGGCGTGCCCTCGGCCAGAATCTCGCCGAAATTCAGCACCGTGATCCGGTCTGCAAGCTCCATCACCACGCTCATGTTGTGCTCGATCAAAAGGATCGTGGTCTTGCCCGCCAGCTCGCGGATCAGCGCCTTGAATTCGGCAATCTCGCCCTCGGCCAAACCCTGCGTCGGCTCGTCGAGGATCAATAGGCGCGGCGATTGCGCAAGGCCCATGGCGATCTCCAACAAGCGCTGATGGCCATAGGACAAATCGCCCGCCTCCTGCGCCTTGCGTTCCAACAGGCCGACCCGCGCAAGCGCATCATCCACCGCCAGGCCGACATCGGCCCCCTTGAGGCGGCGGCGCGCGGCAAGGGCGACGTTTTCGCCAACGCTCAGCCCGGCAAAGACCGAGGTGATCTGAAATGTATAGGCCATGCCCAGCATGATCCGCTTATGCGCCGGAAGCGCGGTGATATCGCGCCCCTCAAAGATCACCTGCCCGCCCGAGGGGGCAATGCGCCCGCAAATCATGCTCACCAGCGTCGTCTTGCCCGCCCCGTTGGGGCCGATCAGGGCGCGCACCTCGCCCTGGGGCAAATCGAAATTCACCCCCTCGACCGCGTGCAGCCCGGCGAAATGCTTGGACAATCCCCGCGTCGTCAAAAGCGTCATGGCAGGCCCCGCCAGACCCGGCGGCGCAATTCGCCCATCAACCCCTGCGGCGCGAACAACGTCAAAAGCACCAGTGCCACACCGGCAATCAGCATATAGGCGGTGGTCACCCCTGAACTGAGATCAATCAGGTAGAACATGAACAGCGTGCCGATAAAGGGGCCAAGAACCGTGCCTGCCCCGCCAAGCAGGACCCACAAAAGCGGAAAGATCGAATATTGAACGCTCGCAAAACTTGCCCCCGCATAGCCAAACAACAACCCGTAGGATGCCCCCGCCGCCGCCGCGATGGTGCCCGATATGACCATCGCCGCCAGCTTATGCGCGAAGATGTCATAGCCAAGCATGCGCACACGCTCCTCATTCTCGCGGATCGCCACCAGAACCTTGCCAAAGGGCGCCCGCACCAGCCAGAGACTGAACATAAGGCAACTGCCAAACAGGATCAGCGCCGCGAAATAGCGATTTCCCGCATCGCTAAGATCAATCCCCCAGAGCACGCGCTGTGCCTGCTGGATCACGAAACCTTCGTCGCCACGGGTATATTCGCCAAAATAAAGGATCGTCAGGTAACCGGCCTGCGCAAACATCAGCGTCACGATCATGAAGGCCACCCCGGTGGTGCGCAGCGCCAAAAGCGCCAGCCCACCCGAGACCAGAGCCCCCGCCACAAGCCCAAGCAATAATGCGGGTGCCGGTGTCAGGCCAAGATGCTGGATCCCAAGGCCCATGCCATACATGCCCGCCGCAAAGAACAGCGCATGCCCAAGGCTCAGCAACCCGGTATACCCAAACAGGATATTATATCCGACCGCATAACTCGCCAGCACCATGATCCGCGCAAGATTGCCGTGGTGATAGGCGGGCAGGATGAATTGCAACGCAAACAACACCGCAATCACACCGCCGTGCAAAGCATAAGCCCGCGCACCACCGCTCATCCTGAACGCGCCCCGAACAGGCCCTGCGGGCGAAACACAAGCACAAGCCCGACAAGCAATGTCGCCAGGATTTTCGCCAATGTGGGCGAGAAGAACACCGAGATGATGCCATCGCTCAACCCGATCAACACGGCGGCAAGCACAGTGCCCGGCAGGCTTCCAAGCCCGCCGATGATCACCACGATGAACGACAGCAAAAGCGGATCGGCCCCCATCAGGTAATGCGCCTGCTGGATGGGCACGATCAACACCCCGGCCAGCGCCGCCAAAGCCGCGCCAAGGCCAAAGACAAGCGCATAGACCCGCTCGACCGGGATACCAAAGGCCTGCGCCATGTCGCGATCCGCCTGCGTGGCGCGCATCACCAGCCCAAAGCGCGTGCGCGACATCAAAAGCCACACGCCGCACAGCAGGACCACGGCCGCGCCGATCACCGCCAGCTTGTAACTTGTCGTCCCAAGCCCCCAGGGCCAGATCATCGCCCAGCCGTCGGCGCCATGCTCAAACCACGGGATCGCAAGCCGCGTGTTGAACGGCGGCTCGACCGGGCGCGCATCGGGACCATAGCCCATCAGGGTCATTTGCTGGATGATATAAAGCACACCGATGGTGGCCACGATGGTGCGCTCGGGATCATAGTTAAGCCGCTTGAGGATCGTCATATCGGCGGCCACCGCAAGCGCCCCGACAATCAGCGGTGCGGCGACAAGCGCCACGGCAAACCCGATCGCCGGATGTCCGCCAAGGCTATGCGCGATCCACCAGGCAATGACCGCGCCCAGCATGAAAAACTCGCCATGCGCGATATTGACGACCCGCATCACACCAAACACCAGCGACAGCCCGACCGCCGTCAGCGCAAGCACCGCCGCCGTGATCGCGCCTTCAAGCGAGGCAAGCACTATGTAAGGGCCCAAATCCATTCTGGCGCAAGGATTGCCCGGCATCGCTGCAGGGGGCAAGCCCGTTCCACGCAAGACATGCGATTATTGCGCGCGAAACTCGGTTTGGCCCATGACGATGCGCTGATCCTTGGTCACGGTGACGATCTGACCGTGCTTGCGCTCAAGTTGGCGGGCGACCACCTCATTGCGCGGCTCCCAGTTGTACCAGCGGTCGTCTGTGGTGCGCATCCAGGTAAGTGTGCCGCCCTTGCGCCAGGGGTCAAGCACGATGCCTTGGGCAAAGGTATCGCCGCGCCGACTGATCACTGCGGTGCTGTGTTCAAGACGAAAGACGTTATCGCTATTGGCGACGGCACGATGCAACTCAAGCGTCTGAAAGTTCTCCTGCTTGAGGCGCTCCTCGATATCGCGCGCCCAATGCCAACAGAGCCCGCGCGGCTTGAGCCCCATATTGACCTTGGTGTTGTGGATGATCGGCGGATCAGTGATCTGATACTCCTGCGCAAGCTGATGCGAATACGAATAGGCCACCTGCGCCGCGCGCCGCGCCTCTTCGGGGTCAACCTCTGCCCCCAATGCGCCGATCCCGACCGCAAGCCGCGTTACATCGCTTGCCTCGGGTGGAGGTGGCGGCGCACCACAGCCCGCCACGGCAACAAGCGCAACGCCCCAGAAAATTCGCCGAATTTTCTGGATCATTTTCTTCACAAAAGAAAATGCCACCTCAGAACGATTGCGTCGTGTAATCGGTCTCATCGGGGTAAAGCGTGTCCTCAATGGATGTCTTGTGAACGCGAAGCAATTTACCGCCCGTGACCTTGGAAATATACTGATGCCCAAAGACCTGATGGGTCTTGCCATTAAACAGCTTGGCGCCCTGCGGGTGCGCGCGGCTTTCCGGCATATCGGTCATTGCCTCGACCGCCTCGATCAAAGCGGCGCGGTCCTGCGTGCCCTGATACCCGGATGCTTCCATCCCGGCCTTGACCACATAAAGCGTTTCCCAACACCCGAACATATGCGCATAGGTCGACACATCGCTTGGATCACTGATCGACGCACCTTCATCATTCACCCCCACCGCAGCGCGGAAAAACTTGTCATGCTCTGACTGATCCGCCTGCGCGTGGCGCGGGTTGCCCTCCCACAAATAGGTGCCTTCCAGATATTCCAGACCGGGGCTGTCGATGGCCACCGCTTCAAGGCTGTCGATAAAGCCGAACATTTCCGGGCGCGACGGGCCGAAAAATTCACCAAGCTCTTTCACGAAGGTCAGAACCGCAGGCCCGACCATCACGTGATAGAGAACCTCGGTTTCGCGCGGGATTTTCGGGAAGTATTTGGTAAACGACGTCTCGGAGGGCGGAATGGCGATATGCGCCAGCACCTCACCGCCCTGCGCCTCGATCGCCTGAGTGAAGAAATCGCGGTGATCATGGCCAAAGGCAAAATCCGGGAACACCATCGTGACCTTTTTGCCCAAATTCTGCGCCACGTAGGGTGCCATCGCCTGCACCTGGCTTTTGACATCGGTGATGCCGGGTTGCAATGTATAGCGGTTCAACATGCCGCTGGCGACGTGATGGCCCTCGGAGACCACGAAATAAGGCATCTTAAGCTCGCCTGCACGCGGGGCCGAGCCGATGACTACATGGCTGAACAGCGTCCCAAAGGCGATATCACAGCCGTGCTGATTGGCGAATTTTTCGACCACTTCGGCGCCGCGCTTGGGGTCGGTGCCATCATCTTCGGCCACGATCTCGACCATGCGGCCATTGATGCCGCCGCCCTCATTGATCAACTTGGCCGCCGCCTCTGTGGTGCGCCCGTACCAGCGCCCATAGGCCGCACCGATGCCGGTGCGATGCACCTGAAAGCCAATCTTGATCGGCTCGGCGGTCTGTGCGTTGGTATAGCGCGCCCACATCGGAAGGCTGGCCGCGCCAAGGCCCGCCGCCAGCGTTTTCATCGCGCCGCGACGGGTGGTGCCGGCGGGTCTGTTCTCGGGGCGGGTGTTCGGGGTGCTCATGGCGGGGTCCTCTGCGCTGATCTTGAAACACACGGCAAATCTGCCGATTGCGGCCAAGTCTGCGAAGCAATCCGTCCCTTGTCCAGCCTTTTGCGCATCACGCGCCGCGCGGCGAGGCCAATAACCACAGGCCAAAGACGGTATAGAGCACCATGAACAACGCCAATGGGGCCTGTCCCAGAACCGCGCGCCGGGTGCTGTGAATGTGCTGCATCGCCACGGCGTGGGCCAGAAGGATGGCAATCACATGCCCCGCCACCACCGTGCCCGCCTGCGCCAGCCAGATCATTTTGACCGTGCCGGGCGTGTTCAAGAACCCGGTGGTCACATGGTAATCGGCAAGGCCCAACAGATCAGCCCCCCGCCCCAGCGGATCGTTGAGCGCCTTGAGTACATATTGCCCATCCACCAGCAAAGAGGTCAGGTAATGCGCAATATGATAGGCCAGTGCAATCGGCAGGATCGTCGGCGCATAGCGGCAAAACACGAGCGCCAGCGGCTCTGTCCCCCCGGCAATCCGCTCGCCAAGCCACAAACAGCCGGTGAACCCCGCAATCAGCGCGGCGTTGGCCACCAGAAGCCCGACCAGATTGGGGACAATCACCGCAGAGCGCCCCGGAAATTCAAGCGGATTGATCCCAAGAATACCCATCCACCAGAATGTTTCGTTCAGCCCGTCAAAGCTGCCGCTGCCAAGCATCAAAAGGATGAACACCGCCAGCCCAAGCCCCACCTTCGGCCCGCAAAGCACCTTCCAGCCCGGGACTCCAATCGCAAGCCGCCCGCGCGCGCGGCCCAGAAGCGACATGCGCCCATAGGCCCGCATCAGAACGGTCAGCGGTTCGGCCCGCACCATCCAGGCCGGCCCGAACACCAACAGCCCCGCCAGCGTGACATACCAGTACAGCCCGACAACCACCGCCAGCCGCCCCGGATCGGCCGGGGCGGGATCGGCCAGCAAAAACCCCGCATAGGCGGGAAAAACCACCACGCCGGGCCAAACCCCAAGCCAGCGCGGATAGCGCAATGGCGCGCGCATCCCCGTCAGACGCCCGATCATCGCCGCCGGTCCGGTCCATGGATTGCTCCAGCGCCAGTGATTGCAGATCAGACCCTGCGCCGAGACCATCGCGATCCACCAGACCACCCAGACAAAAAGCGGCATCGGATTGACCAGCGGATCGCGTGACCCGTTCAACCCGCGCCAGACCAGCACGCCAAGGCCCAGCGCCGCCAAAACGCTTATCAGATGGCGCAGGGTCACGCCGCGCGTTGCCAACACCGCGACAGGCCGGAACAAGGCCGCCGCCAATCCGCCGGGCAAGAGCGCCAAAAGCACGATCGTCACCGCCACGGTGGCACCACCGGCCGCGATATAGGCATCCGTTGGCAAAAGCAGGACAAACCCCTGCTCCGAGGCATGCGCCCAAAGCGTGCCTGCCGTCAGCACCACCAATACCCCGCTCAGGGCGATCACCCGCATGTCTTGCCCCTTTTCGTCACTACCCAGGCAATCCTATAGACAGGACAGGCGCAAGAAAGGGCCAAATCACCGCAGGCACACCAAAACAAAACCCCCGGCAGTGCCTGCCGGAGGTTTCAGATTGCAATATTCCGAACGGGATCACCCGACGTTGCGGGCACCCGGATCGCGATAGTCGGTCTCATTGGTGACAGAGAACCGTCCGCCTGACAGCTTTTGCAGCTTGCCCTGACGCAACAGCTGGCCAAAAGAGCGCAGGCCGTCTTCGCGTGAAAAGCTTTCCTGTTCGACCTCTTTCAACTTGCCCATAAGCATCGGGCGCGAGAATTGCGGGCGACCTTCGACATCGGCAAGATAGGCCGCCGCTGCTTCAAGCAACTCAGGAAGCTGGCTTGCGCCCATTTCCTCTGCAAAGGCGCTAAATCCGCCATCGCTGTCATCGCTGGCGACATCGGGTGCGATGTCAGTGGTCGAGACACGGCGCGGGCGAATCGGCTCGCGCGGCGTATCAATCCGCTGTTCCGCAACCAGCTTGAGCGGCGCAGGGCGTGCTTCCTCGGGGCGGGCAGAGCGCCCGGCATCCGACACCACTTGCGGGCGACGCGGGCGCACAACACTGGCCAGATCGTCGCGATAGGCCGTGTCGTCGACACCGCGGCCCAGTTTTGCGCCCGCATCGGTTTCGGCGCGGGTTGCGGCAACAGCGGCGCGCAAATGCTGGATCGCATTACGACGCTGGCTTGACGCGGGTGCATCGAGCTGATTGTCCGTTTCGTCAAAAATCCGCGTCAGATCCGAAGGTTTTTCGACATTCTCAAGCCTGCGCCGACCCTGTTGCGGCTCTTCTTCCAGGTTCTCTTCAGGCTCGGATTCGACGGCGGCCTCTTCTTCAGGCGCCCTGTCATCCTCGGCATCGCCAGCATTCGCCTGCACAGCCTCTTCATGATCATCGGCCTCGTCGCCAACATCGGCAAAATCTTCGCCAAGGGCGTTTTCAAACTCAGCTTCAACCTCGGCCAATTCGCGCTGAAGCTCGGCCTCTTCCTCGGGGCTCAGGAACGATTCGCCCTCTTCAAAGAGGTTGCTTTCGCTTGCGTCCGATGCGTCGCCGTCATCGTCTTCCTGGAAAAGCCCACTTGCCACAGCCGCTTCAAATTCGGTGCGCTTGATCTTGATCACCCGCGCATGTGTCAGCGTTGGCTCGTCTTTTGCGCTGGCGGCCACAGATAGATCGGCCTCCGGCGCGGGGATCTCTTCGATCTCGGCAGTCTCTTCGGCTTCTGGTTCGGCCTCTGCTGTTTCGGCGGGCATGGCATCGGCCAGCAAACTGGCGAGCGTATCCTCGAACGCGTTGTCATCGTCGGGTTCGGCTGAGGGTTCGGCGGCGACATCGGCTTGCGACGTCTCTTGCGCCTCATCCTCTTGTGGCGCGCCTTGCTCTTCGCCCGCCTCATCGGTGGCGTCATCCGCATTCGCACGGGCCATGATCGCGGCCAGCTCATCATCGTCTACCTCGACCATGGAATAGCTGTCGTCGGCGCTTTGCGCCTCGTCTTCTTCGGCCAGGGCCGCATTCAGATCGGCGGCGGTTGTGTCGATAAAGTCCTGTGCGTGCTCGTCTTCATTATATTCATCCGCGCCAAAGCTCTGATCGTCGTTAGAAACGACGGAGCGGATCCGGCTTAGCTTGGCGGCTATGCTTTCACTGTCGCGCGGCTCTTGCACCGGCACCGGCTTCGGATCTGGCGCGACCTCTTCGGCCTCAACCTCGGCCTGGGCAGGTTTTTCCTCTTCAACAGGCTCGGGCTCGGCCTGATCTTCGTCAACAGCCTCCGGCTCGGCAACCGCCTCTTCTTCCAGACCCTCGGGCATCTCAACGGCGGCGGGCGCGGCCATCTCTTGGGGGATGTCTTTGGAAACCTCGCCTTCGTCCGCGTTCGCTGCGGGGGCCGTTTGGTCGACCTCGGGCCGTGGTTCAGGCTCGGGAACCGGGGCTTTTTCCTCGGGCGTGTCGGTCACGGCAACCGCCTGCGACAGCTCGCCGTCGGCCCGCAGCACGATCTTGCCGCGCTCCTCATGCGCCTCGACGCGCCGTGCGATTTCCCGCTCGGCGATCCGCGCCAGCATCTCGGCATCCGGGGTTGGCGGTTCGGCACCGAAATATCGGTCATCCCCCGCCAGATCGCGGAAATACTCCGCAATCGCTTTCATTGTATCAAATGAATCGTCAAAACCTTCCAGCGTGCACGAGAACGTGCCGTAGGAGACTGTTAGAATCTTGCTTGAACCAACCATATTAATTGCTCGCTTTGCTTGCCTGCAAAGATAGGGTTTACCATGACACCCAAGACCAAAGACGCCCGATTCCTAGATTTTTACCGTATCATTTCATGGTCAGAATGTGACATCTGGTCTTTAGGCGCAACGATAAGGTGATAATTCGATGATTGTTCGCGAAAATGAACCAATCACCCTGATCGGCGGGGCGGCAGTCACGTTAACCCTTTTGGCCCGCGCCCGCGCGCTTGCCCCGATTGTGGTTGCTGCGGATGGCGGCGCGGATGCCGCCCTTGTCCATGATATCATGCCACAGGCGGTGATCGGCGACTTTGACAGCATTTCCGAAGCCGCGCGCGCCCGCATCCCCGGCACCGCGCAACACCCCATTGCCGATCAGGACAGCACCGATTTTGACAAATGCCTTGGCAATATCGCAAGCCCGCTGATCCTTGGTATCGGGTTTTCCGGGGACCGCCTTGATCATCAGCTTGCCGCCTACAACACCCTTGTGCGTCACCCTTGGCAACGCTGCATTCTGCTTGGCCGCGAGGAGCTGGTGTTTCTGGCGCCGCCGTCGATTGACATCAACCTTGAGGCCGACTGCCCGGTTTCGCTTTTCCCGATGGGCGCGGTCGAGGGCATATCCGACGGGCTTGCCTATCCGATCGGCGGGCTGAACTTTGCCCCGGACGGGCGCGTCGGCACCTCGAATACCGCGCTTGGGCCGGTGCATCTATCGCTGACCGCGCCCAAGATGCTTGTGATCCTGCCGCAATCCACGCTTGAGGAGGCCGCCCGCGCCCTAATCGCCAGCAACGCCCGCTGGCCCGGCCCCTGAGCCCGCGCGATTGCACAGGCCCGCGCGTGGGTTAGATTGAGGTAACCACAGGCAGGACAGACAGAACATGACCCCGCTAAAACTTATCGGCACCTGGATTGACGCTGTTGTCTTTGATCTTGGGCGACAAATGCGCTGGACCTTCCTGCCGCCGCTGATGATCTATTTCGCCGCCGGATTTTCCGGGCTGACGATGATTGTCGGCACCTTCTTTGTGAAGGAATATCTTGATCTGTCCGCGGCCTATCTTGCCGGGCTTGCCTTTTGGGCGGGCCTGCCTTGGGCGCTCAAGATGCCGCTCGGGCATCTGGTTGACATTTTCTGGCGCTGGAAATGGCTTTTGGTCTATCTCGGCGCCGGGTTGATCGGGTTGTCTGTCTTTATCATGTACCTCGTGCTGACCCAGCCCGAGATCATGCGCGCCGTCATGCCGACAAGTGCATGGTACGTCACCTCATACCTTCTGGCGCCAAGCGGGCTTGTCATTCAGGACGCGGTGGCCGACGCCATGTCGGTCGAGGCGGTGCCCCGCTTTGACGCCAATGGCGACGCGATCACGCTGGAAGACTCGCGCGCAATGCACACCACTATGCAGACCCTTGGCCGCTTTGCCCTTATTTCCGGCACTGTCGCGGTGGCGGTGCTTAACATCTACATGTTTTCCGGGATCGAGGCGCTGGACGCTGCCGCGAAATCCGCAACCTATGCCGACATCTATCTTGCGGCGCTCTTGATCCCGCTGGTGTCTGTCTCGGGCGTGCTGCTTGCGTCGGTTCAGAAGATCCGCCTGCGCCGCAACCTGTTGCGCAATGGTCTGAGCGACGCCGAGGCCGACACCCTGTTTGAACGCCCGGACGAGAAAACCACCCCGAACCCGTGGTACTTCATCGGCGGCGCAGGGTTTGTCGCGCTGTCGCTGAGCATCGGCCTTGGCAATGTGCCCTATGGCCAGGAAATCATCTTTGCCGGGTCAATGGTGATCGTGCTTTTGCTCATGCGTCAGCTTGTGTCGGTGCTTGATCCGGCATCGGCGCGCGCCCTGATCGGCACCGCCGTCGTGATCTTCATCTTTCGCGCCACGCCACGACCGGGCGATGGCCTGACATGGTTCGAGATTGACGTGCTGAAATTCGACCAACAATTCCTGTCGATCCTGTCACTGATCACCTCGGTTCTGACGCTGGTCGGGATGGTGGTGCTGCGCCCGCTGATGGCCAACCGGCCGATTGTCTATATCGTCGTGCTTCTGACGCTGGCGGCGGGGCTTTTGTCGCTGCCCAATATCGGGCTTTACTATGGGATTCAAAACATCACCGCCGCAATGACGGGGGGCGTGGTGGATGCCCGCTTTATCGCCATTCTCGACACCGCCATTGAATCGCCGCTGGGACAAATCGCGATGATCCCGATGCTGGCCTGGATCGCGCGCAATGCGCCCCCGAACCTTAAGGCGACGTTCTTTGCGGTGATGGCGTCGTTCACCAATCTGGCGCTGTCGGCAAGCTCGCTGTTTACCAAATACCTCAACGAGGTGTTCCTGATCACACGCGAGGTCACCGATCCGGCCACCGGCGCGGTGACAACACCCGCCGATTACAGCGATCTGGGGGTTCTTCTTATCCTGGTTACGGCCCTCACGGTGGGCGTGCCGCTGATCGCGGTGGCGCTTGTGCAAAACTCAAGATTGCGCACCCCGGACTGAGCACAACTCAGAGTTGCAACAAACGCGTGTATCCGCTCAAATCGCGACACATTAACAGAATGCCAGTAGATTACAGCGCATAAACCGGCCTATCCTAAAGGCTAGTAAAACCCGGTTCCGTATTTCATGTTTTCGTCAGGCACCTCATGATCAAGACGCGCTGTTACAGCCGCCAGATCGACGGCCTTCGCAGTGCCGATGCATCGTCCGTTACCGAAATTGGCCTGCGCTTTGCTATTATTGCCGCGACAAGCCTGATCCTTTGGATCAAGACCGAAAACCCGGTCATGCTGATCTGGGGCTTTGGCTATATCGGCATGAGCGGGGCTTATATCCTTGCTCTCGCCTCACGACGCCTTTCAGGAAGCTTGCGCACCTATGCGGCTTTCCTGTGTGTGAGCGTGCTGCTGTCCGGCTGGTACGTGGTGATGATGATCTATCTGATCACCCTCGACAACAGGGTTTACGAATTCTTCGGGATATGTGGCATCATCGGGCTTGGGCTGTATTGCCTTAGCCGCCACAGCGAGCTTACATTGCTGGCGATTTGTGACAATGTGCTTGTTTCCCTGAGCATCCTTGGCGCGGTTCTGGCCTATTTCGGCAAATCCGGCACGCCCTCGGAAATGATCGCCATCGCCTTTGCAGGGCTCGCCATCAACGCCTATTACTCTCTCAACTTCTTTGAGATGATGCGCACCCGCGCCAGGCTTCGCCTCGCGCAAGAGGCCGAGGCCGAAGCGCAAAAGATGCGCGCGGTTGGTCAACTGACCAGCGGCATCGCCCATGACTTCAACAATATCCTGACCGTGATCCGCGGCAATCTTGACCTTCTGACCGCGCTGCCAGAGGCCGAAGATCGCGATGTCATGCTGAACGAGGCGCGCAATTCGGTTGACCGGGCCGCGCATCTGGTGCGTCAGCTTCTGGCCTTTTCGCGCAAATCCCAGATGATGCGCAGCGATCTTGAGCTTGGCAGCTTCCTGACCGAATTCCGCGCGTCCCTGCAAAGCCTTTTGCCCGACAGCATTTCGATTGCGTTCACCATTCCGCGTGACGACATGATGATCAGGACGGATCGCCACCTGCTTGAGGCCGCCTTGCTGAATTGTGCGCTGAATGCCCGCGATGCGATGATGCCGACGGGTGGTACGATACGCCTGCGCGCCACGCCATCTGCGACAGCGGGCGAGGTTGCCATCCTGATCGAAGATACCGGCCCTGGCCTGCACGAGGATATGATAAGCCGCGTGACCGAACCGTTTTTCACCACCAAACCGGTCGGCGAAGGGCCGGGTCTTGGGTTGTCGATGGTGAAAGGGTTTGCCGAGCAATCCGGCGGGCGGCTAAAGCTTCGCAATCTGCCGCAGGGCGGGCTTCAGGTGGCGCTGGTCCTGCCGCTGGCCTAGCGGTTGCTGCCTTCACCAGTCATCCCCTGCTCCAGCACCGGATAGCGCAGCCCAAGTGTGACGCCGCGCGCGACAAAGCTTATCAAAAGCGCAAGCCACAGCCCGTGATTGCCCATCACCGGCACGAGCACAGCAACCGCGACGCCATAGATCACAAGGCTGACCGCCATCATGTTGCGCATGTCGCGGCTGCGCGTGGCGCCGATGAATACCCCATCGAGCATATAGGCCGCCAGTCCCAGAACCGGCGCCAACACCATGTAGACAAGATAGATGCGCGCCGTTTCCTGCACCGCAGGGGCCTTGGCCATCACATCAATGATCATTCCGCCAAAGACCGCAAAGCCAATCGCGAGGGCGACACAGACCACCAGCCCCCATTGGCTTGCCATGATCGCGGAACGTCGCAACACCGCACGGTTGCGCGCGCCGTAGGCCTGCCCCACCAACGCCTCGGCGGAAAAGGCAAAGCCGTCAAGCGCATGGGCGGTGATACTCAGGAACTGCAACAACACCTGATTGGCCGCCAGCGTCACATCGCCAAAGCCGCTTCCCATGAACAGGAAGGACACGAAAATCACCTGCAACATCAGCGACCGCAAAAGGATGTCGCTATTGACCGCCGCCATGTTGCGCAGGCGTTCGCCATCAAACACCCGTGGCCAATCGCGCCATGCGGGAACCGCAAACGCATCGCGGCAAAACCAGAAGCCAAGCGCAAGGCCACTCCATTCGGCAATCACCGTGGCGCGCGCGACACCGGCCACCCCCCAGTCGAGGCCAAGCACGAACCACAGGTCAAGCAGGATATTCGCGCCATTCATCAGTACCTGAATAAACAGCACGGCGCGCGTGCGCTCCTGCGCGATAAGCCAGCCGGTCATGCCAAAGAGGGCAATCATCGCAGGCGCGCTCCAGACCCGGATCGCAAGATAGTCGCGCGCCATCGCCTCGACTTCGGCACTGGCCGGGGAAAGCTGAAAGGCGCCCCAGAAAATCGGCACCTGAAGCGCGATAAGCGCGAGGCCCCCGGCAAAGCCGATCATCAGGGCGCGGGTCAAAAGCGCGGCAACCTCGCCCACCTGCCGGGCGCCATGCGCCTGACTTGTCAGGCCGGTGGTGCCCATCCGCAGAAAGCCGAAGATCCAGTAGATGCCGGTCAGGATCACCGCACCGATGCCAACCGCGCCAATCGGCGCCGCCAGCCCAAGCTGTCCCACCACGCCGGTATCGACCGCGCCAAGGATCGGCACCGTCGCATTGGATATCACAATCGGAAGCGCGATCCTGAGAACCCGCCTGTGGGTCATCGACATGGCTGTGTCAGCCATCCCGACGCGGCATCAGGAAATGCCCCGTTGCCTGTGCAAAGGGCCGCCCGCGATTATCCTGCCAGGCCTCGACATGCACAGACGCATAGCGTCGCCCCGAGCGGTTGATCTGTGCCCGCGCATAGGCATCGCGCGGCAGGCCGGAGCGCAGGTAATCGACGGTGAAATCAATCGTCTTGGGCAGGCGCGGAAGATCGCCCCCGACCAGTGTCTCGGCATCGAACGCCCCGCGCTCGATCTCTTCCCAGAGCGTGCCCCAGCTTAGCCCGATGATCGCCGTGATCTCAAGAAACGCCGCCGTCGCGCCGCCATGCAGGGCCGGCAAAAGCGGGTTGCCGATCAGCTTTTCCTGGAACGGCATGATCGCCGTCAACTCGTCACCGCGTCGGTCAAACTGAACCCCCAGAAAGCGGATATAGGGCACGCCATCTACCAGCGCCTTGAGCGCCGCGTCGCGGCGTTGCTTGACCACCTGGACGGGTTCGGGACGGGGCCGCGCCATTATTTGCCCTCCACGGTAAAGGTGCCGGTCGCGGTCGCCACCGGGCGGTCGTCATCGTCATCCATCGCGCGGGCCCGCACAAAGGCGACCGAGCGGGTGATATGATAGCATTCGGCATGCGCCCTGATCTTTTGCCCCGGCGTGGCCGGGCGCATGTAATCAATCCGCAAATCAATCGTCGCGGTGCCGCCGGGCGACGAGGGATGGCTCATCGCGGCCGCGCCACAGCAGGTATCCATAAGCGCCGACACCGCCCCGCCGTGGATCACCCCGGTTTCGGGATCGCCGACAAAGCGCTCATCGTAATCCATTTCGATTTCCGCCATGCCCTCACCCATATGACGTAACCGCATCCCAAGCGCGCGCGCATGCGGCAGCGCCTCCATGAACTGTTTGGCGATCTTGTTGATATCAACACTCATCTCTGGCCCTCTGGGATGCTCTTGCGCCCTTTATGGGCCTTTATCCGCAAGACCTGCAAGGGCGGCGGTTGCGCTTGGCCCGGCTTGATCCTAACCTTGGCCCGAGAGGGGGCTTTACGATGACGGAAAAACGACTGTCCTTCAAGGAAATGTGCGCGACCTACGAGGTGACCCCGCGCACCCTGCGCTATTACGAGTATATCGAATTGCTTCAACCAACGCGCGAAGGCCGGTCGCGTTTTTACGGCCCGCGTGAATGCGCCCGCATGACCCTTATCCTGCGGGGTCGCAAGTTCGGTTTTGCCCTTGAAGACATCCGCCAATGGCTTTCGATCTATGAAAACGATGGCACCGAGGCCCAATTGAAAAGCTGGATCGAGCTTGCCGACCGTCAGCTTGCAGAACTGGCCGAGCAGCGCGCCCAGCTTGACGAGTCGATTGCAGAGCTGAAAAAACTGCGCGACAGCACCGCCGCCAACCTGGGCTAACGCCCGGCCCGCAGTTGCGCCCGCAAGATAATTGCCCACCACTCCGGCTTACCTTGCTTGATCTTACGTCAACTTCAAAGTGACGCGACGTATCGGTTACGTAAACCTGCCGCGCTGTTGTAACCAGAACAAACGAGACCCAGATTGCCGCAAACCAGATGCGACAAAAGGCAAGCCGATGAGTGATGAAACCCTTACGATCCGCCAGATGTGCACGGCGTTCGATGTCACGCCCCGCACCCTGCGGTTCTACGAATCAAAAGAGCTGCTCTTTCCCCTGCGGATCGGGCAAAAGCGCCTGTTCACCCGCCGTGACCGCGCCCGGCTCAAGCTTATCCTGCGCGGCAAGCGCTTTGGCTTCAGCCTTGAGGAAATTCGCCAGCTGCTCGACCTTTATGACAAGGGCGATCAGCAATTCACCCAGATCAGCCGCGCCATTGATGTGGCCCGCGAACGGCTGGTCGACATGGAAAAGCAACGCGAGGAACTTGACGCCGCGATTGACGACCTTCGCGAACAGATGACCTGGGGGACACGCATGATCGCGTCGCTCAGAACCACGAAAGACGCCGCCGAGTAACCTCGCCGCGACCATAGTTTCAGGGAGAGAGACCTATGCCAAGCTACACCGCCCCCACCCGCGACACGCAATTCGTTCTGCACGATGTGCTGAATGTGTCGGCATCCGACACCCCCGGCTACGCCGAGCTTGACGCCGAGTTTACCTCGGCCGTTCTGGAAGAGGCCGGCAAGATTTCATCCGAGGTTCTGTCGCCCCTCAACCCGGTCGGAGACACCGAGGGCTGTGTTCTTGAGAACGGTGTCGTGCGCACGCCGACAGGGTTCAAGGCCGCGTTTGATCAGGTGCGCAACGGCGGCTGGACCGCGCTTGACCTGCCCGAGGAATACGGCGGCCAGAACATGCCTTATGTTCTTGGCACTGCGGTGGGCGAGATGTTTTCGGCCGCAAATCAGGCATTTACCATGTATCACGGCCTGACCCATGGCGCGGCCTCGGCCATTCTGGCGCATGGCACCGAGGCGCAAAAGACAACCTATCTGCCGCGCATGGCCACCTGTGACTGGACCGGCACGATGAACCTGACCGAGCCACATTGCGGCACTGACCTTGGCCTGATGCG
>Ga0209344_10000789_pt1 | contig 48950 bp, 47 predicted proteins | sample Cruoilmetagenom6_FD_187293 | JGI IMG/M metagenome (GOLD analysis project Ga0209344, IMG submission 187293) | Oil polluted marine microbial communities from Coal Oil Point, Santa Barbara, California, USA - Santa Barbara Oil Seep Sample 6 (SPAdes)... | ecosystem: Environmental > Aquatic > Marine... | reverse complement strand
ATCCGATTATTCAGGCAATGGGTATCGACCCGGTATGGTTCGGTATTTTGACCGTACTGACCGTTGAGCTGGGACTGATGACCCCGCCGGTGGGGATGAACGTGTTTGTGATTAAAGCGATGGCGCCTCACGTGGGGCTGGGGGAGATATTTAAAGGGGTTACACCCTTTGTAGTGTCTGACTTAATACGCTTGGCGCTACTGATTCTTTTCCCGATACTCTCGACCTTTTTCTTGCTCTAAAGGTGTCAGTCCCTGGCGACTGAAAAAACCATAAATTCTGTTGTGAAAGGGCGGTATTAAGCTAAATACGCGCAAACATGCTGCACAATTTCTCTGACATCGCGGAAAATTACGTAAGATTGCTCTATTAGCGGCGGGATTTCACAACTGATCCCCGGCGCTCAAGCTGACCTTTGGGCTTGTTCATTTCTCTAGCTTTAGGGTCAGTGACATCCTCTGCGCTTTTTCATGCTACTAAACCTTATGTCCAAAGAGACAAGGAGCCTAATGTTTATTTAAACGCACAGGAACACGGCTTAAGTGGTTGTTAGCGTTAGCAATTTTTTGTAGTAGAGAAAGCAATATCTGTTGATCCTGGGCGTTAAGCGGAGCCAATATTTCTTTTTGTACCTCTTCAACGGCAGGCTCCGCGGCTTCGCGCAGTACCCTCCCTTCTTGGGTAAGCTTCACGACCATTGAACGGCGATCTTCAAGATTTCGATGGCGTGAGACGAGCCCTCGTTCTTCCAGTTTGCGCACCACGACCGCCACTGTATTCCGATCAAGAGCTGTATGCCCGCCTAACGTGATTTGGTCGCTGGTGCCCATCTCTTCAAGCGCAGAAAGAATAATATATTGCAGCTGAGTCAGCTTAAGGGCCTCACACTTACGTAAAAAGATCGCAACGCTAATTTGGTGACAGCGCCTCAGCAAGTTACCTGGCAAGTTGTAAGCTTCGGAAAGTGGGGATCGTGTCATATTAGCTCTTATCGTGGGTGAAAAACACGCTGTGACAATAGCAGAAGTCACTGATGAATATGAAGAACTCACTCCCCGCAGATAGTTAAATAGCGCTGTATGAGGAGACTTTTGTTTAGTCTTGTATTGTTAGTATCATATTAATCACCGACGGGCCGAAAGTCGACTACGCCTCTAGCGCAGGGAAAGTGGTTCGGGAAGCCCGTTACAGTATTTCTGAATTATTGGGCTTCAATCATAAATCTGCCAAAGTAATCAGCAAGTTCCGCGTAGGCGTCTAGTGGCAATATCTGTGCGATGTGCTGGTCGGGACGGACGATCACCAGACACCCCAGCTCGCGGTTAATGCCCCGTATGTCAAAAATATCTTGCTTTTTCAGGTCTGGGCAGAACACTTTTTCGTAGTCGTGGAGGCCATGCCGACCCTTGTGTGGCCACAGAATTTGTGGAAAAGCATCCAGCGAAAGCTCTCGGAAGCTTTGTTGGCAAATAGCGCGTAGGTCGAACACCGTGTCGATGTCGTCGTTTTTTGGCGTGTACTTGCGTACTGGCGAGTCAGGGGACTCGGCGAGAAATCGGCTTAGGCGGGTAAGCCCTGAATCTGCCGCCGTAGGGTTACCAGCACCGGCAAAGGCAAACAACCGCCAGCGGCCATCGGCTTCTACCGTATGGCCTAAATGCATTGGCTTAGCATCTGAAAGGCGTACCACCGGTGCAGAGTGAAAGCGGGTGCCGACCTCAAATCCGTCTGCCAGTGACTGGTGGGCTGGCTCGGCCGTGATCAGCGAAGAGTAGTACTGGATGGCTGTGCCAGCCGTAAAGCGGCCCTGCTTGATAAAGTAGTCTTGAAACGCTTTAGGATCCACGCCATCGCCTTTATCTTCAGTCGAACCCTTGGGTGGTGCGCTAAACATCTTGGCGAAGGTGCGATCAAAATCGATCAGCTCTTTTGCCACTGTCTGGCGCTCGGTAGTGTAAGTATCCAAAATCGCCGGGGCGCTTTTACCCTGCAGTACCGCAGCTAGTTTCCAGCCTAAGTTGAAGGTGTCGCGCATGGAAACATTCATGCCTTGGCCCGCCTTGGGGCTGTGGGTGTGGCAGGCATCTCCCGCGATGAATACGTGAGGTACACGACTGCCCACTGCTTCGAGTGGCACATCGTCAAACTTGTCGCACAGGCGCTGGCCAATCTCGTATACCGACCACCAGGCAATTTCCTTCACATCCAACTGATAAGGATGAAGAATCCGCTGCGCTGCGGCTACCAGTTGATCAGAGGTAATATTGCGGCTGGCGATGCGTTCGTCTTTATTGAGCTTGTCGAGCTCAATGTATAGCCTCGTGAGGTAGCCGCCTTCACGAGGAATCACCAGAATATTGCCCTCATTGCCCGAATGAATGGTCGCCTTCATGCGGATATCGGGGAAGTCCGTGACTGCGAGCACGTCCATCACGCCCCAGGCTTGGTTGGCAGAATCACCCACCAGCGAGCGGCCAAGCGACTGGCGTACCGCGCTGCGTGCACCATCACAGCCAACCACGTAGCGGGCCCGGACGGTTTCGGTCTCGCCTTTATGCGCTTCATCAAGGCGCTCAATAGTGACGGTGACAGGGTACTCATGGGCAGCTAGCGTAACAGCATCGTCTTTGTCCGGGTTGATGTTCACGTCAAGAACGCATCGCGAGTAGTTGGGTTCTAAACGGCTCGGCGAATTACGCATCACTTCAAGATAAAAGTCATGTACGCGTGCTTGGTTGAGCACCGTGTGTGGAAACTCAGAGAGGCCATCTTCGGTGTCCTGTACGCGGCCATGACGCATGATATTTTGTCGGCTTGTTTCGTCCGGTTTCCAAAAAACAGTCTCGTTAATCCAGCACGCCTCGCTCATGACTTTGTCGGCAAAACCAAAGGCGTTGAACATTTCCATGCTACGACAAGCAATCCCATCTGCCTGACCGAGCTTAATGGGGCCGTCTTTCTGCTCAACAATTCGCGTACGGATCTCGGGAAAGCGTGAAAGTTGAGCAGCAAGCGTCAGCCCAGCTGGTCCACAGCCAACAATAAGCACATCAACCTCTTCGGGTAGTGAGTCGGAGTTGGCAAGCGTACTGGCTGGTGTATGGTGCTTAGGGTCGTCGGCTTGAAAACCGTTGAGGTGGAATTGCATAGCGAAACCTCGTCAGGAATAATATTACGTAATTAATCACTGTTGTGATTATCAGTGTTGTGATTTATTGACGAAGGTTCAATACGACTTATGGCTAGCTTCTGGAGATGAAAAGCGTTGCTATGCAGGCTCAGACAGCTAGGTTAAGTATTGTCGGCAGTTTGGACTCTACGCAGATTAATGATGGGTTGGCTGACGTTGATAAGCTCCAGAAAACATTCTTTTACGGTGCGATCGGTCGTTTCAATTAGATAGTCTGCTTGACGGTAATCGGCATCGCGCTCGGTTAGAATACGGGTAAGGTCTTCCAAAGCATGAGCATAATTGTTGCCCTCCAGAGGACGCACGTCACCTGCTGCCATTAGGCGCCGCATGAGTTCCTTTGGAGCAGCTTTAAGCCACACCGTGTAGAAGTTGTTAAGTAATCGCTGGAATGTATCAGCCTCTGTCACTAAACCTCCACCAACTTCAAGCACTGAGAAGGGATGTTCTTGAATAACCCATTCAAGGGCTTCGCGCTCTAATCGTCGATAGGTGCGTTGGCCACCCAGCTCTAGGACTTCGCCGACCTTCATGCCTCCTTGGGCTTCAATGACTTGGCTGAGTCGGATAAAAGGAAGGTCAAACTTCATCGCTAACAATTCACCAAGCGTTGTTTTTCCACCAAAACGTATTCCAATTAGCGCGATACCAAAATGGTACTCGCGAGTGGGTTGGAAGTGTTGAACAAGCAGTCGGTGCGCCTCTTCTAGTTGAGATGGCGAAAGGCGCTGCAAATACTCATTTAAGGGTGTTGGAAGCGCAGGTCGTTCGATGGTTGGCAATAGATCATGTACCGGGATAACCATTGCTTGGGCAAGCCGCATGAGAAGATCAAGCGAAATATTGGCTTTGCCAGTCTCGATTTTAGCTAAGTACCGTTCTGAAATATCTGACTGGTCAGAAAGATGCTTCCGTGTAATGCCGCGGCGAGCACGATAGGCGCGGACGCGCTCACCAATAGCTGCAGCAAAATCAGGTTGTACCTCGCTGTTTTCAAAGTGTTTTTCGTCCCTTCCTGACTTCATTTAAGTACTCATTTCATTGGGCAGAATCATGGGGAGCCTGGGTATATATCAGTCTCTGTTCGGCAAGCGAGTTATATAGTTAGCATTATAGTGCATCTTGAATTTTGAACAATAATGCAGGAAGCATCATTGTGTGCCTTTTCAAGAAAATATTTTAAAATCATGTATTTGCGATTTTTATTATAATTCAGCCATAAAAATAGTTATCTGTTTAATGTATAGCAAGACTAAAGTCGGATTTTTCAATACGCATATGTGGAATTATAGTGCATGTGTCGGTTGTGGCTGCCTAACTCGTATGCAATAAAAGTCAGGTTCGAAGGTTGTAGGGCTCTTTGGTGCATTGGCGAGCTCTAATAATAAAAGCATATATGGTCACAGCCTAGCTTTGCGTTTGGTCACTATGAGCTTGCCCCGAGACCACTGTAATCGACTGATATAGCGGTGTCATCAATACATAGGTCTCCTTCGCAAGGCATAGGTTGATGAGGAAGTCGTACACAACAACAAGATTAATTAGGTGAGTCTCATTATGAAAATGAAAACATTAGTAAAGAGTATAGCGGTAATGGCCGTAGCAGGCAGCATGTTGGCACAAGCTGTACAAGCTCGTGATCTACGCTTGGCACCCGGTGTTCCTCCCGCTCACCCTGCTCATACACCTCTCTATACAGAGTTTTTAAATACATTAGCAGAAGAGTCTGATGGACGACTTGGCGGTCAGATCATGGGAACCGAAATTGCCTCCCTGGGCAATATGCGGACGGCGATTCGTAGCGGTCTAGTTGAGGCCGGTCTTTTGCTACCTGCCTATTTTCCTGCGGATCTACCCAACTTCAACCTAGTCGGTGACCAAGGCTTGGTTGGCACCAACTCCTTGGCCATGAATGGGGCGGTTACCGAATACATTGCTACGTGTGGTGACTGTCAGGAGGAGTTTTCTGAGCTGGGTATCGTTTATACCAGTACCCATACAACAGATGTTTACCATCTGATGACGAATAAACCAGTGACCACTGTAGAGGATTTACGTGGCATGCGCATGCGCGTGGGTGGGCCTCAGTGGTCTCGCTGGCTTGAGTATATGGGAGGGACGCCTGTCAGCACCCCTGTCGGAGAGACCTTCGAGGCGCTATCTCAGGGCGTGATTGAAGGATCTATTGGTTCTTCAGCCGACATCATCTCTTTCCGTCTTGAAGATGCCATCGACTATCTAACGTACATCGGGCTCGGCACCTTCCATAGTACCTCGTCTCACGCTGTTGGTCAGACCGTATGGAGCTCACTGTCTCCCGAGGACCGTAAAGCCGTCGCGCGGGCCTCCACCCGAGCGAGTGCCCTTGCCACTAAACGTTGGGCTTATGAAATGCCTGCTGAAGCTGATCAGGTTGCCCGAGAAAATGGTATTGAAATTCTTGAAGCTAGTGATGAATTGCTTGAAAAAACGCAACGCTTTGCTGAAGAAGATCTCGTCTATGCCGCCGAGCAGGCTGAGAGCCGCTACGGTGTCAGCGATGCAGCCTCCAAGCTAGAGCGTTTCCAAAAACTGGTTGAAAAATGGAATGCCACCGTCGAAGAGCTAGGTGAAGATCCTGAAGCAATTGCTGATGCTATCAATCGAGAAGTTTGGGAGAAGGTGGATTTCACTACCTATGGCAACTGAACTTGCCCTTTCCCCAAGGCTACTTTGAATGGCCTTGGGGCTCTTCCTTAAGTATAGGAGGCTATTTCATGGCCTGGATATATCGACTGGTGAATCGAGCTTCCATGGGGCTTGGGCTGCTGGGCACGGTTGCAATTGTGTTAATGGTGATCCACGTCACCTTAGACATTATTCTGCGTTCCACGATATCGGCTTCGATGCCTGCAACGCTAGAGATGGTGACGCGTTACTACTTAATTACTCTGGCTTTACTTCCGCTTGCCTGGGTCGAATGGCGTAAGCAGATGATCACTGTCGAAGCTCTAGAAAGCCTTATGCACCCCATGCTGATCCGCATATCTGACGTGCTGGTATCGCTGCTCTCATCAGGCATCTATCTCGTATTGATGGTTGCTACCTGGGGGAAAGCTATGGAGCAATTTCAGATCGGCTCCTATGTTATGTCGCTCAATTTCCCGATGCCGGTCTGGCCTACCTATTTCGTATTGCCTGTATCGTTCTGTCTTGCTGCCTTTGTTTGCCTTATACGTATTCCGTTGCTGGCTAGCGGAACGTCTTATTCCGTCGATTCGCAGGAAGGGTAATTCCATGTCTGTTGAGATTGGCTTCTACGGGATCGCTGCACTGCTTGTGTTACTGGCGTTACGCGTTCCTGTCGCGTTGTCGATGATTATTGTGTCGCTGGTGGGCATCACCGTGATGTTTGGCTGGAGCACGGCTATCGGAATGCTGTCATCTACGCCTTATGAGTTTATCGCTAAATGGACCCTTAGTGCGGTACCAATGTTTCTTTTGATGGGTTTCGTATGCTTTCACACAGGGCTTACCAGTGGCCTCTTCAATGCAGCTAAAGTGGTTTTCCGTTGGTTACCTGGTGGAGTGGCGATCTCAAGCATCTTTGCCAGTTCCGGTTTTGCTGCAGTCAGCGGGTCAAGCGTGGCGTGTGCTGCCGCTATGGGCCGTATCGCCATTCCTGAAATGGTTAAAGGTGGTTACAAACCAAGCTTTGCCTGCGGCACGATTGCTGCCGGTGGCACTATCGGGGCGCTAATACCGCCAAGTATTTTGATGATCGTATATGGGGTCTTTGCCCAGGTATCTATCACTCAGGTGTTTCTGGGTGGAATCTCCATAGGGCTTCTTACAGCGGTTAGTTACAGCATTGTGATCCTACTGGTCAGTTGGTTGCGCCCTGATATCGTGCCACGCCAAGCCACAGATGCTCGAAATATCAGCGCAAAGCAGGCACTAATTGAGATTTGGCCTGTTATGGCGTTAGGACTGCTTGTGTTTGGTGGGCTTTTTTCGGGGTTCTTTACGGCGACAGAGGCCGGAGCTGTGGGAGCGGCTGGCGCGATAATTATTGGGCTGGTTCTTCGTCGGCTGGATAAGAAGGCAATGAAGACTGCCCTGCTTGAAACGCTCTCGACCACATCGGGTCTTTTGATCATTGGGGTAGGGGCAAGCATGTTCACCCTATTTCTTAGCCTGAGTGGCCTAGCGGGATATATCACAGGCGCTGTTACAGGTTGGGAGCCATCGTATCTTCAATTGATGCTGGTCGTGGTGCTGATCTATCTGTTCCTCGGATTATTTATGGAGCCCTTCGGTGCCATGCTGGTGACCTTGCCAGTGCTATTGCCTGTTTTCGAGCTCTACGATGTGAGCCTCATTTGGTTTGGTGTGCTACTGGTCAAGTTGCTCGAAATTGGCATGATCACTCCACCGGTCGGTATGAACATCTTTGTTATCAAAGGCGTAGCGGGTCAGTACGCCTCTTTGGTAGATATTTTCAAGGGCGTCACGACGTTTCTAATCGCAGATATTGTCGTAGTTGCCTTGGTGATCTTCTTTCCGGAGATCGTGCTGTTTCTGACCGGAAGCTAATGAATAGGGGGTGGGTTGTGAGCAAGGTAGTTGATGTTCATACGGCAGTGGGCATGATCAAGCATGACGATACGTTGGTGTGGACCACGGCGGGGCTCAGTGGCTTTGCGGAAGAGGTGGCAGCCGCTCTTGAAGCTCGGTTTGTAGAGACGGGGGCGCCTCGCAATCTGACGGTAGCGCATAGCTGCGGTTGTGGTGATGGTAAGAATAAAGGAATGAGCCACCTGGGCTATGAAGGGTTGGTCAAGCGGCTGATCAGTGGCCACACCGGTATGGCGCCGCGCATGGTAGAGCTAGTTCTTGAAAATAAGATAGAGGCTTATCTGCTACCGCAGGGTGTAATGGCCCATCTATGGCGACATATTGCCGGTAAAAAGCCAGGTGTGATTTCGAAAGTAGGCCTGGGGACCTTTATTGATCCCCGGCTTGAGGGCGCCAAGGCCAATGCTGTCACTACCGAAGATCTTGTAAAGCTCATTGAGCTGGAAGGTGAGGAGTGGTTGATGTACCGCACCTTCCCGGTTGATGTCGCTGTGATTCGTGCCACCACTGCGGATGAGCGAGGCAATTTAACTCTTGATCGGGAAGCGCTCTTTCTTGAACAGCTCTCGATGGCTCAGGCGGCTAAGAATAGCGGCGGCATAGTTATCGCTCAGGTGGAGTATCTGGCTCAGGCTGGCACCTTACACCCACAGAAAGTCAAAATTCCGGCCGATTTGGTCGATTACGTGGTAGTGGCTAAGCCAGAAAATCATACGCAGACGATGGCAACCTCTTTCAACCCGGCGCTTTCGGGCGATCTCAAGATGCCGTTGGGGGGTATCAGGCCGATGCCGCTTGATCCGCGCAAGATCATCGCTCGGCGCGCTGCCATGGAGTTGGTGCCGGGTGCCATCGTCAATCTAGGCATCGGTATGCCTGAGGGTGTTGCCAGCGTGGCAGCTGAGGAAGGCGTCAGTGACCTGATGACCTTAACCACCGAGCTTGGTACCTATGGCGGCGTGCCTGCTAGCGGTGGGGACTTCGCCACTGCCTATAACGCTGAAGCGATTATCGACCATGGCTACCAGTTCGATTTCTATGACGGTGGTGGTTTAGACGTATGTTTTTTGGGGCTCGCCCAGACTGACCATGAGGGCAATCTTAACGTCAGCAAGTTCGGCAAGAAGGTCGTCGGCCCCGGTGGGTTCATCAATATCAGCCAAAATGCTCGCAAGGTTGTGTTCTGCGGCACTTTCACTAATGGCAGTAAGGTGGAGATCGTCGAAAACCGCGTCGTTATACGTGAGGAAGGCAGCCGCCAGAAGTTTGTGGATCGCGTGGATCAGATCACTTTCAGCGGGCGCTATGCCCAAGAAGTGGGTAAGCCGGTGCTATATATCACCGAACGCTGCGTCTTCGAACTCATTGATGGCGAGATTACACTGACGGAAATCGCACCGGGCATCGATATCCAGCGCGATATTTTCAGCGCAATGGAGTTTACCCCGAAGGTCTCGCCCGATCTGAAAGAAATGCCCACCGAACTGTTCAAAGAGCAGTGGGGCGGGCTGCGCGAAAATCTGCTGGGTAGATAAACCACACATTATCATTTGCCTCTACCGGAGGTAAGCGATACTCGGTCGTTATGATAGGAGACCCCGATGTTTAAGAATGCTTTTATTCCCTACGGCGGCTATTACAGCAGCCCTTTCTGCAAGTGGCAGGGTAGCTTGGCCAACAGCAATTCGATCGAATTGGGTGCCGCGACCAGCAAACGTTGGCTAGATGAAAGGGGAATCGACCCAGCGATCTTCGACTATCTGTATCTCGGCGCCTCGGTAGGTCAGAAAGCCATCTTTTACGGTGCGCCCTGGGCAGCAGCCATGATGGGGGCTCCCCAGGTGCCGGGGCAGAACATCACGCAGGCGTGTGCCACCGCGACCACGGCAGTCTTCAACGCCGCAGCAGCGGTGGAAACGGGGGCCATGCAAAGCACCTACTGCCTACTCACTGATCGTACCTCGAATGCGCCGCATACTATTTGGCCCAACCCCAACGGGCCGGGCGGCGAAGTGATCGCCGAAAACTGGAACATGGACAATATTAACGCCGATCCGGCCACTGGAAAGGACATGTTGACGACGGCGGAAAACGTCGCGCGAGAGCATGGTTTCACGCGAGAGCAGGCTGATGATTTGACGCTGCGCCGCTATGAGCAGTATGCCGAATCGCTGGCTGATGACCGCGCCTTTCAAAAGCGCTATATGTTCCCGGTTGAAGTACCCATCTCGCGTAAAGAGACCAAGTTGGTTGAGGAAGACGAAGGGGTAATGACAACCAGCGCCGAGGGCTTAGCAAAGCTGCGTACCGTCCAGCCCGAAGGTATCCATACGTTTGGCTCCCAGACCCACCCGGGAGACGGCAATGCCGGGATTATCGTCACCACTCGCGAGCGAGCGGCAGAAATGAGTACGGACGCCAAGCTTGCGGTGCAGATCATGTCCTATGGTCATGCCCGTACCAAAGCGGTTCACATGCCAATGGCTCCTGCTTCGGCTGCTCAAAAAGCACTCGAGCTAGCTAGACTAACCATCGACCAGATCACCACGATCAAGAATCACAGCCCGTTTATTGTTAATGACCTGCACTTAGCCAAGGCATTTGGCTTGGATGCCATGCAGTTCAACAACTACGGTACCTCGTTGGTATTTGGTCACCCTCAGGGCCCGACGCTGGCACGGCTATTGATCGAGGCAATCGAGGAAACCGTGCTCAAAGGCGGTGGCTACGCCTTGGTGACCGGCTGTGCTGCCGGAGACTCTGCCGCGGCGCTGGTCGTAAAAGTTGGATGAGTACTCGCAGGAGGTAGGGGATAGAAACACGCAAGCAATGTATTGGGAACGGAGTGCTTAGTGAAAGCTAACACAGCTAGCACTTTTCTGGGGGCTACCCCATTTTTGGCTCATTAAAATATTGAGTCTTTTAACATCATAAAAACAATCTGGAGTATGGACAGTATGACAATTAAAAACAGGCTTGCATTAGCCGTAGCAGTTGCTTCAATGTCTTCTCAAGCTTACGCCCTTGAAATTGGTGAAGTTGACGGAACAACGTTTAGCATTGGCGGTTATGTTAAAGCTGAAGGGATTTTCAACAACCCTGATGGGGGAGATAACTCTTTTGATGGGTCTGCTCGTCAGTCACGACTTAATTTCGAAATCGACAGTGAGGTTCAAGGCCATGATGTGACGGCCTTTGTGGAGGGGGATTTCTGGGATAATGCCACAGATACGACTGACAGTAGTTACGCCATGCGTCTGCGTCATGCTTTTATCCAGGTCGACAATCTAACGCTTGGCCAGACTTGGAATGGTCAGTTCTTCGCCACTGCGCCATTTGATGTCGAGATTTTGGATTTCTACGGTACAGGAATTGGTAGCATTGCTGGTAGTGGGGCCGTCGTTCGGCCTGATCTCGTCTTACACTATACGACTGGTGGTCTGCGCTTCAGTTTCCAGGATCCGCTCTATAGTGATGCTGACATGCCGGACATGGTGGCATCCTATACGTACCGAACCGAGGCTGGGCATGGTTTTAATGTTGCCGTCACCGGTCGGGAGGTTGAGACGGGTGTCAATGATTCAGAGTTTGGCGCGGCGATCTCTTTAGCAGGTAAACTTAATTTTGGTGGCACCTCTCTTGCCCTGAGTGGCTATACAGGGGAGGGTACTAATGTGTCCTCTGGATGGGGGTTTAATGGCGCGGCAGCTCCAGGGCCCACCATTGCGTCTAGAGGTGAAGTTGACGCATCCGGTGATCTGGTGAGCACTACAGGATTTTCTGCTGGTGTCAGTCACCGGTTCACCGATAGTCTACGTGGCAATATTCGCTATGGACAGGTGACCGCTGATGAGGTGGCGCCAACTGTAGATGACGATACGCCTCAGGTAACTAACGTTAATTTAATTTATACCTATTTGCCTAATTTGGACATTGGGATCGAGTGGCGTGATCGTAACGCACTTACGATGCCTCTTCGTCCAGGCGGGCAGCAAGTAGAGCTGATGGCAATGTATAAGTTCTAATAACGTGACGTCTAGATGAATCCTTTTCTCGTTTTGATCATTTGAATGGCGAGTCATTAGGTGGCATAGCGCTTTATGATTCGCCTTTTTTATGTGCATGTATTTAATCTGATTAATTTATTTCGCATTCCTACACTTGAGACCGCCAAGTTAGGTAATGGTTACTACGTAAGCGAACCACAAAACTATAAAATACCCACAAGTCGTTGATGTGTATGGATTCGCAGTTTGGAACTCTTCGACGAGGTCAGCTAACCGAGTGAAGCCTCGCCAGAGAACCGTTGTGCCTGGCGGGCCATCGCTTGATCGATCCAAGTAGCCACCCAAACGAGCAACCGCCGTCATGTAAAAATCAATATCGCGTCGCATACCCTGCCTAGTTGAAGACATTGAACGGTTGAGCAAGGTTCTTTCAATATCCGTAAACACTGTTGCTGGTGAGGCCGTTGGGGACTGACGTCGAAGCATAGTCAGCCAGGATATGCGCCATGACACCACCCAGCAGAGCGCAATACAGTTAGCAAGTCGACTAGCAGTGGTGAGCCACATCTTCTCAATCCGGCATCCCGTTTTCAGGGTCTTGAAGAATGTCTCTATGTTCCAACGTTGTGCATACCAGTTGAGTTTTTGCACCGCATCGGCGTGGTTGGCGACGGGAAGGTTGGTGATCAGTTTCCAAAAGATGGGAGAGCGGTCTTTCGGTGGATTGATCTCTTCCGCAAAAATGATATCCAACTGTTGGTGCTGATAGTTTCTCTGTTTCCCAATCGGTGGGCAGACAGTCATCGCTGCATGTCGAATCAACAATTTAGCTTGTTGCTCATTACCTCGATCATCGCGAAACTGAATATCGTGCGTCCCGCTGGACTGCGTCTCTGACATCACTTGGGAAATAGTCGTTCCTCCATCCTCAGCGAGGCGGTCGACGCAACTTCGAACCAGAAAGTGAGTGCCCAGTTTTTGAGCTAAGCAAAAGAGTTCGAAGATGTCACTTTCCCGATCGCCGATATGCACGCAGCGTTCAGGTGAATCGGCTAGCTCAGTGGATAAACGCAAATTATCGAGCCAACGAATGCTCTCTTTCTGATCAATGGGTACCCGGGTAGGGTTGACCATACGCTTGAGAGCCGAGCTTCCCTTAAACCTGTCCCTCGTCCAGAACTTGGTGGCCGTCAGGCCTAATGGCAAACCTTCTGGGGTGATCGCCAGACTAGCATGCATCATCAGAGCACAGACGGTGTGTTGTTGGTGCCGTCCTTCCTTCATCTTGCGCCCGGTAGATACCTTGGTGAACCCGATTTTTTCAGGTGAAGAGCGTTTGAAAGAAAACTCTGTTGTATCCTGCAAGATCAGAATGGGGCCATCGGTGGCCTGGATTCGTAAAGCCGAGGCTGCAAAATGCCCCTCTAATATTTTGTCTTCGCTGACATTTTCGTTGGCGAAGAAGCGATAGGCGGCCTTTGTATTCGCCCAGTCCTGGAATGCCGTGGGTAGGAATCAATCGGGTCTCTCGCCAATATCTTCCAAGATCATCCCTAACCTTCGGTTCAATCGTGCATCACCCAGATCGCAGCCAGACGTTTCTTCCTCCACCCAGCGTCCCATATTCGTGCCTTTCCCAACATCGCTGAAGATACTCGACAACGAACCACAACAGTTTCTGGCTAATCAAGCGGAAACTCATATGATTGATGACTTGTGGGTAATTGAAAGGTTAGTGGATCGCTTACGATATTTAGACACTCACTAAGCGCAGGGTTCTCGGGTTCCAGTGTGACTAAATCCTTTTCCAGATACACTTCTACGGTGTCAGTACTCTAATCAGTTTCTGGAACGATAATTCAGCTTGACAACGAATCAGCCTGTTGTTGCTTTCATTGGTCTCGCGCTAGCATGGGCTGTACGGGGTGAAAAAGAGGTTCTGGACGAGGCGATCTTGGCAAACCTAGACAAATTCCGAACCGTAATTGAGAGGGATAGTTCGCACTGCATGGATTAATTTAAATTAGGTATATATTTATCCACTATCTTTAAAAGCTCTCCAAGACTATGCTCAATGGTACTGTTGCTAGTTTCAAGAATAGCATCAGCCTGCAAATAATTAGGCTCCCTTTCTTCAATTATCCTCTTAAGGTCTTCAGTTGCCTCACTGGTAGAGTTTATTGGCCTATAATCACCTTGTTCAATAACTCTTTTCATGTGCTGTTCAGCAGTAGCACGAACCCATACAGTATAATACTGAGATTTTAAAAAATCATAGGTGGGACTTTCAGATACAATACTACCACCAACCTCGATTATGGAAAAAGGATGGTTTTCAGCCACGTGCTGTAGTGCTTGAAATTCTAAGCGGCGGTAAAAATGTTGACCGCCAAGAGCAAATATTTCAGCTAAAGGCATGCCTGCATTGCTCTCGATTATATTGCCGAGTTTAATAAATGGGATGTTAGTTTCAGTGCTTAAAAGATTGCCAAGTGTGCTTTTTCCAGCCGCCCGAATGCCGAGCAAAGCCACTCCTTTAAAGGATTTAATAGACGATTTTTCTTTAGAAATAAGGTTGTAAATTTTCTCTTGTTCCTCAAGAGAAGTTGTAGAAAGCATGCTTGATAAACCGGGGTGCTCTATTGCAATTCCAGGATGAACAGTAACCAAGTCTTGAATAGAAACGTCAAGCGCCAAACATATTCTCCAAAGAATGTCTATCGTAGGGTTTGAGGTACAGTTTTCAAGCCGAGATAAATATCGTTCAGAAATATCTGTAAGAGAGCTTAATGTCCGCTTAGAAATACCTCTTTTAGCTCGTAAAGATTTAACCTTTCGGCTGATAATAGCATGAAGAGGGGAGGAGGGTTGGTCTTGCTTAATATCAGGCATGAAAACCTCTCTTACGTATGCCTGCAAAAAAAATTATATGAAATATTATCACATATTAAAACATAAGAAAATAGGCTGCTAGTTTAGGATTTTTTTTTGGTATCATCATTCGATTAAAACTACTGATAATTATAAGTCCTAAATTCATAGATTAATCACATCTCTTTGGATCACGCAGTATAGGAAGGAGGACTAGCGGCGGTACCCACTCGACCCTACCAATGGGACTTGGATCCATAGAATAAGCGCAGCACTTTGGATCACAAGGTAGAGGCAGGAGGGCCAGCGCCGGTACCCCTTACCTTCCAAAGTGAAGCAGAGCATGGGATACCGACAACTTGCCCAGAGCCAACGATACCAAATTTTTGCCTATCTTGAGGCCGGCATTAGCCAGCGGCAGATCACGAAGACCATTGGCGTCCACAGCTGCATCATTAGTCGCGAGATAAAACTCAACAATCTGAGCAGGGGGTATGCGCCTGAAGAGGCCCAGTTGGTCAGTGATTAGCGCCGACGTCGTGCATGGGAAGTGACTAAACAACTATCGAGCCTGATTCGGTGAAGCGACCAAGTGATGGACGAATGGAGCCCGCAACAAAGCAGTTGTTTTAGGGGCAATGCCAGCGGATTCTGTGTGAGCGATTAGTGGATCTTCGTACTAATATTGGACGACAAGAAATACTGCGGCGAATTATGGAAGCGACTCCGGCTACGACGCCAGTGCGCTATCAACGGTAATTGACTAAGTGGGCGGGGTTAGGGCAAGATCACGCACCGGATGGGATTTGAGCAACGCCCTACCAAGGTGGAAAAACGGCGTCAAATCGAGCATCGGGAAGGCGACACAGTTCTCAAGGGTCATAAAGAATGCGGAGGTGAATCTGGTCGAAAGTTGCAGAGACTATCTCTTGGTAGCGCGGCTGCCAACGATCAACTTCACAAAGAACGGCTCAGGCGATGCCGCAGCTATTGGCACCGCGCCGAGGAGAAGTACGCACCATCACTTTGGATAATGGATCGCTACTCACCGCCTACAGGAAAGCAGCCTAGGCCGTATCGGTAAAGATCAATTTTTGTGACCCACACTGCTCAAGCAAGCGTGGTACCAATTAAAACACCAATGGACTGATTAAGTAGTATTTTCCTAAAAGTACCGACTTCCAACAAAGAGACCACTGTCGAACTACGGAGTGTACCCCATAAGCTAAACGATAGACCAAGAAAGCGTTTAGGATGGTGATTCCAAGCCCAGGTGTTCTAGGGTGAATATTCAAGAGAAAAAAACCGCAGGTGCTGAACTTATTGGTTAAATTCAGGATTCAAAGTTTAAAAATTTGATGGTATCTTTTATCGAGATATATGATCTGCCTCGCTGAGACAGCAAGGCAGGGTTGGAAGGTAACTTCAAACTAGGTTCGCGGTTTTACTAGTGCTTCGCCAGTTGAAACCTGTTCACCATTTTGATTATTAAAAGAAAGTGAAAGAGTTACAAATTTTTTATCATAGTCTTTTGCCTTGACAGTTGCACGAGCAGTGATTGTATCACCAATTTTTACAGGACAATAAAATGAACCGCTTATGTTTAGCAAAATACAGCCCTGTCCTGGAAGCTGCATCCCAATAACTGGAGCTATCAAGCCCAATGTAATTGTTCCATGAGCAATACGACCCCCAAAGCTTGTTTTTTTCGCAAACTCTTCGTCAACATGCATTGGGTTAAAGTCACCTGTTAACCCGGCGTAAAGAACAATGTCAGCCTCGGTTATCGTTCTTGATATAAAGGCAGACTCTCCGACTTCAATTTGTTCGAATGTTTTTCCCATGTCTACTCTCCAGTATAGTCTAAAATTGACTGCTTCAAGATTCTTTTCTGTATTTTACCAACCGGGTCTTTAGGTAGAGAATCCATAAAAATTATGTGTTTGGGTACCTTATATTTGGCAAGATGAGCCAAGCAGTAAGACTGAATATCTTTCTCAGTGATACTGCTATCGTTAACACATACCGCTCCAACGACAGATTCACCCCATGTATCATCAGAAACACCAAAGACACTGCATTCGATGACATTAGGATGGCCGAAAATAACTTCTTCAACCTCTCCTGGAGTAATATTTTCTCCACCACTAATTATCAAATCTTTCATTCTATCAACTAGAAATAAATACCCATCTTCATCAATTTTGCCTATGTCTCCAGTATGTAACCAGCCATTCGATAACGCGTTTTTTGTATCATCATCTCTTTTCCAGTACCCCATCATTACGTTGGAGCCATTGACTAAAACTTCCCCTGGTTGATTTGGGCCAATTTCGTTACCTTCGGCGTTTATAATTTTTACTTTACATAGGTAAAGTTCCTTACCAACAGATCCAATAAGTTTGTTTTCACTTGAAGTATCAAGCATATCTTCACGAGGAAGATAGGTCACAAGGGGAGAAGCCTCAGTTAAGCCATAAACTTGTATGATACGACCTTCGCCTAAAATAGATATAGCTTTTTCCATGATATCTCTGGGCACGGACTGACCACCAAGAGAAATTGTCTTTAATGTTTTTCCAGCAGAGCCATCAATTTTTTTAGATGCTTCAAGCATGCCTTGCAGCATTGTGAAAACGCCAGTCGTATGAGTTACTCCATAAAAATCGATCGTTTCCCAAAACTTGTTTTTGTCAAAATGATCTTCAATAACATTGCCACCACCTACGAAAAATTGGCAAAGCGCTAATGAAGACTCCATTGTATGGTATAATGGCATTATATGGAGACAAATATCTGAAGGGCTTAATTGATAAGCGATGGTGTGATTTATTACTCCTGACAACATGTTTCTGTGGCTTAGCATTACGCCCTTAGGACTACCAGTAGTTCCACTAGTATAAAATATGCCGAATAAATCTTCTGGTTTTACATCAATAGAGTAGTTGGAGGGCAGGTTGTCCTTCAGAGTTTCAAGAGGAAACTGAATGTCGGCTATGTTCTGAGTGTTGAATTTTTTAGATGCATTAGCAGCCTTATTGCAAGTGTTTTTAAATGTCTCATCTGTAAACAAGATTGATGGTTCGCAATCATCGATGAGAAAGCTAACTTCACCTTCGGTTAGACGAAAATTTATTGGAACAAATACGTACCCAGCTAAAGCTGATGCAAAAAGTAATTTTAATATTTCTGGGCGGTTTCTACTAATAACTGCAACTCTGTCTCCTTTAGTGCATCCATGATTTTCCAAATAGTCCTTATACTTCAAAGTGTCATTATAAAAATCGCTGAAATTTTCACAATTCCCTTGATAAGCAGTAGCCATTTTTTTTGGATACAACTTTGCAGCGCGAACAAGAAGGTCTCCGACGGTAATATCAATCATAATGATTCTCGCTTAATGTTTTAAGGTTTTTGTTAGGTGTTATGCACGCTTTTATTGTATATGTTAATTTTCGTTTTTATCATTTCAGGAATTTCAATAGGTTGAAAGTTGTCCATGTTACAAAAGCAGCAGGTGAACTTTCCGTTAAATACACTCTTTTCAGATTCGCTTTTTTCTCCCTTGACGGAAAACCCCAGCGAACTATTTCCAATACGATGGACTTCTACAATAATTGAAAGTACATCCTTGGGAGTCATAGGGGAGCTGAAATCAAGTTCAGAATGAACAAAAGGAGTTCCTATATTGGACTCCAGGTTCATTGTATACCAATCTTCGCCAATTACTTGTTTAAACCATGCCTCAATAGCCTCCATACACATATCAAAATAGTGTGCAGTAAAAACAATCCCAGCAGCGTCGGTATCACCCCACCTAATCGGTCTTATATAGTTAAATCTTCGGTTCATGGATACACTCTTACCTACTTTTATGTGCTTTATTGAGTTGATATAACTTTTTTAAAAAGCTATTAAAGTGTAAATGTCAGATAAGAAGAGCTATCACTCCTCACCTGCCACTTCATATTTTTACTTTAAAAGAACTATAGTTCCATTTCTGGGCGAGTTCAAGAGCTGGCATTGCTGCTTAATTAAAAAAATAAAAAATGCTTAATAAACAGTGTTTTATGAGATAAATTTGCTCAATGAGCTATGTTTTTTTGGAGCATAAATAATATTTACTACTAAAGTATAATGTATTTGGTAGGAAATCGGAACTATATTTCCGAATGAAAAATGCTAATCCTTATTCAATAAGTTTTTCAAAAAAACAATATGTATTTTTACAATGTCAGCTAAGAGCCTAAGGTGGTGATAAATGAAAAATTACAAAAAAGCTTTTCTGGGATCGGTGGTTGCAACTGTCTTGTCAAGTAGCGGCGTAATGGCGCAAGACGTAACTCTTAGGTTTTCCCATTACCTTCCCCCGCAGCATGCATTGCCAAGTAATGGTTTTAAAAATTGGATGGAATCCATTTCAGAAGACTCTAACGAAAGTATCAACTTCCAGGTTTTTCCGTCCCAGCAGCTGGGAAGTGCCACAGATCATTATGACATGGTTGCAATGGGTATCGCAGATGTGGCTTGGATAAACTCAGGTTATACTGCAGGAAGATTTCCAATAGCTGATGCGCTTCAGCTTCCCTTTCTTGTTAATAACAATACTAAAGATGCAGCAGTTGCAGCTACTGAGTGGTATCGTAACTATGCACACAGTGAAATGTCTGAAGTTATCATGTGTGTAATGCATGGTCATTACCCAGGCACGCTTCATTCAAAAGAAGAAATTCGTAGCCCTGATCAAATAAGTGGGATGACGATTCGTCCTGCGGGTTCAAGCATTGCCCAGTTAGTTAGCGCATTAGGTGGGGCTAGTGTACAAGTGCCTCCACCTGAGGCTCGTGAAGCACTTGCGCGTGGGACAGCTGACGCAATTACTTTTCCATATAATTCGGCCAGACTATTTGGTATAGACCAAATAGTCTCTTACTCCATCGATTACCCTATTTACTCTTCTTGGCAGGCTATTGTAATTAATAAAGCTTCATATGAAGAAATGAGTGATGATCAGAAGGAAGTAATTGACTCTCATTGCACAGGGGAGTGGGCTAGAAAGGTTACGGAATACTGGGATGATTGGGAGAGGGAGGGGTACGAAGAGCTGAAGAATTCAAGCAATCATGTATTGGTGAAATTGTCTGAAAGTGAAGAGAATAACTGGATAGAGGCCTCTAAGCCGCTTTATGATCAGTGGGAAAATAAGGTAAACAACGCAGGATACGACGCAATTGAATTAATGGATGATTTGAGGCGTCGATTAGTCGAGGTCGATGCTCTATTGATCGATGAATAGCAAAATATATAACATGGGCATGCTATTGCTTGCCCATTATTAATCGAGAAAAGCACCAGTATTTGGCTTTTAGATTAGTCTGGAAAAAGGTGAGTAGTATGAAAGTGCAATACAGTACTATTGCTTATGCTGCAACTACCATTGATAAAGTTGCAAGCATTAGCTTGGGTGGGATTACTTGCTTAATATTTTTTTCATCGCTATCTCGCTATTTACTATCTTATTCCGTTCCTGATGCTCACTCGATTTCGAGTCTTATTTTAGGAATAGCGATATTGTGGGGGCTAGGGTCGACTAATTGGAGAAATGACCATATTTCAGTAGATATAATATGGAATATTTGTCCAGCATCTGTAAGAAGAGTTATGGATATTTCCTCCTACTCGATTTTAACAGTATTTGTAATCGCTATGTCGATAGTTCTTTTTTTTAGGATGTTAACAATAATGGATTCTGGGGAAACAACTTCAGATCTAGCTTTACCATTATGGCCGTTTTATACAATGGCTTGGGCTGGCAGCTGTTCTGCAGCCTTGCTTGCTGTTTCTAGATTGTCTCTGCTTATATTCGATCCGAAATCTTTACCAAAACCTGAACATATACTTGATGAATAAATAAGGGTGTTTTTATGAATTCGAACCTAATTGCGCTTGTAGGATTCTTAAGTTTGTTTACCATGATCGCTATTAGGGTTCCTGTAGGGATTGCTATGGGGATTGTCGGTGTTTTTGGATTTGCATCTGTTGCAGGCTGGGAGGCTGCTTTAGGCGTTCTAGAAACATCTTCTATTAGGACTGTCACTAACTACAACCTTAGCTTGATTCCCATGTTTATACTAATGGGTGTGTTTGCCTCTGCTACAGGAATGAGTAGAGAGCTGTTTCGAGCTTCTCAGGCGTGGCTTGGTCGATTTACGGGCGGTACGGCAATGTCTACCATGAGTGCTTGTGGAGGCTTTGCTGCTATTTGTGGTTCGTCAGTTGCAACTGCAGCAACAATGACAAGAGTCGCATTGCCAGAGATGAGAAAAAGTGGATACTCGGACAGTATTTCAACTGGGCTCATCGCCTCTGGTGGGACATTAGGTATTCTTATACCTCCTTCTGTAGTCTTGGTGTTATACGCCTACTTAACTGATCAGGATGTAGGGAAGCTGTTTGTTGCAGGAATTATTCCGGGACTTTTGGCCATTATTCTTTCTTTTGTAGTTATTAGAATAATAGGTGCAATAAATCCAAGCAGCATGCCCAAAGGTATGAAATCTAGCCGCAGAGAAAAGATGGAATCTCTCAGTAAAATTTGGGCTATTTTTATTCTGTTTTTAGCGATAGTTGGTGGTATGTACTTTGGTGTGGTAACTCCTGTTGAGGCATCTGCATTAGGTGCTTTCTGTACTTTTTTGATCGGAGTTTTACGCAAACGGTTAACCGCTAAGATGACTTTGAATTGTATGCTAGACGCACTTAGAACTTCTGTTGCGATATTTACAATCCTAATCGGCGCAATGCTTTTTGGTTATTTTTTAACAGTTACACAAGCACCACAAGTTTTGACTGAATGGTTAACTTCATTGCCTGTAGGAAAGTATGGTGTGCTTTTTTTAATTTTGTGTTTATTTTTAATCATGGGCTGTGTTCTGGATCCTATGGCAATGATCATTTTGTTGGTGCCTATAATTTATCCTGTAATAATTCAGCTTGGTTTCGATCCCATATGGTTCGGCATAATTGTTGTTGTTGCTGTTGAGTTGGGTATGATAACTCCTCCTATAGGTATCAATGTATTTGTGATACGTTCAGTAGCTCCAGACGTTTCTTTGGGGACAATATTCAAGGGGGTTATGCCATTTGTTGGGATGGATCTTTTCCGATTAGTGCTGCTGGTTGTATTTCCAGGCATAGTCCTTTTTTTACCAAATCTCATGTAGCTACAGGAACTTCCTACAACAATTCAGTATTCAATGCTGCAGCCTGTAAATACCATCTACACTTGGTTGGCGGACTAAATGATCAATTGCAGATGTGATCTATCAAGCAGGGGAGTGCTATGCCTCATTTCTAAAGTCATCTAACTTGCCCGATGCCAAGCGACTCAAAGAACTTGAATTCGAAAAATTACGCTTGCTAAAGCATCTCGTTGAGTCGCTATTGGGAATGGGGTGACTCGCGAGGCGCTGAGAAAAATTATGAGTGCCTCGGCACGCCGAGACTTGGTGCTTTATGGTGTCATGTGGCCTGAGTGAGCGCCAAGTGTTCCGCTTCATCTATATGAGAGTGCCAGTATTGCACTACCAATCGGCTCCTGACCGTAATGATGAACTGCGTGAACGCTTGTCACATAGGCATCGTCGCTATGCCTGGCATGTTTTACCTGAGACTGCGGAAAGCTGGTGAACAGGTCAATTATGAGCGCATTGAGTGCCTTTATGCCGCGGCTTGGTTGCAGGTAAAACGTCGCAAGCGTAAGAAGGTTCTCACGTTTGAGCGCAAGCCACTTGGTCGCCCTTGTGCCGCCAAAAAACTCTGGTCAATGGATTTTGTGTTTGACCGTAAGGTGGAAGGACGTGTGATCAAGAACTTCGCCGTTGTCGACAATGCCTCTCATGAAGCTGTGAATATCGTACCTAAACGAGCCATTGGAGGGCTTTCTTTAACACGGATTCTGGATCAGTTGGCTTTACAATGTGAACTACTGGTTGCCATCGTACGGATAATGACAAGAATTTTTGCGGGCGCGCCATACTTTCGTGGGGGCATCTATGTAGTGTTGCCCTGTTTTTAATCGACCCTGGAAAACCCAACCAAAACGCCAATATCGAAACATTCAACTGCCACTTTCGCTATGAATGCCTGAATGAGAGCTGGTTCACCAATCTGTATCACGCCAGAGTCGTCATTGAGGTGTGTCGGCGGGAATACAGCGAGCAAAGACCGAAGAGGGGCCTGGGTGGGTTAATGCTTTCAGCTTATGCCGAGCAACTGGAGTTAAAAAATATAAAGTAATTTCAGGCTCTAAACCCGGATGCTACTTAGGATGGGGCAACGTTGTTGCACTAGAGACAGCACACGCTGTGAATTTCCAGTCCTTTAATGCGTTCACCATTTTCTAAAAGCGGTGCACAATGAACTTTAGAAACATTGAATGTTTTCTTGCGTTCGTGGAAGTAGGCACAGTAACAGGCGCAGCGGAGAAACTTCATTTAACACAACCAGCTCTTAGCCGTCGACTCAGTGCGTTGGAAGCAGATCTTGGCTTAAAACTTTTCGATCATCAACGTAACCGTTTACAGATTACCTCAGCAGGGAGAGAGCTGCTGCCGCTGGCAACCCAGTTCGTCGATTATGCAAGGTATATTGAATCTGCTTCGCAAAACTGGTCAGCTGGCTATGTTCGGCAATTAAGGATTGCTGCGACACCAGCAACCGTCACTGAGCTTATTGCACCATTTATAGGAACGCTGTCTGAAGAAGACCCGCTTCTCTTGACTCAAGAAGCAAGACCGCAGCAGTTGCAAATCCTGCTGGATTCGGGTGTTGATATGATTGTTACCCCTTCTCATCTGGACAGGTCGCTGTCCACTATGCACCTGGGGGCTGTTCTACTACGCGCTTATGTATCGAACACTCATCGTTGGGCATTAGAGCGCCAAACTGAGATCGATTTAGAAGAGCTTATACAGGAAAGTCTCATTCTGCATAGCCCGCAGAGTATAGGACGACAGGTACTCGACCTAGCAGTTGCGAGCACGGGGATGCCTTATTTTGATATAAATGAATGTGACAACGCGCTGACCATTCAAGCCCTCGCTTCTAAAGGGCGCGGTGTCGGTGTGGTAACCAATCTGCCTACTTATCCCGGTTGGCACGTTAAAATCCGTGACCCCTTTAAATCATCGGGACATTACCTGTGTCTCATTCTTAATGCCGCATGGAAATCAAACCACTATAGCGCTCAGATACTCGAAAAACTTGCCCAGCGTTTGCATACCTTTCAAACAAGCATACGCCCTGACCCTTGAGGCCAGTGGATATTCTCATCACGTCTGAATTAACACCTGCTTTTTCAGGTTATAACTTAGAAGTCAGCTGGAATCATTCAACTGGATTTGGGCGTTCATTGTCTTTTCACTCACAAGGCATGCGGGGCTGAATAGGCGCTGCTAAATTCACTTCAGCATGTTAAGAGCTTATAGGCATGCGAATAAAATGGCATTGGACGGCATAGTAGTATGACATTAAGTTAAAAACTACTAACCAACAATGGAGTTACCCATGCCTGATTCGAGCCTCAGCTCCACTGCTCTTGAACAAAAGATTATCGACTCTATCTCTGATTTGCGTAATACAACCGTCGATTGGATTATTCAGCTGGTTTCCCATCCATCTTTGCTTGGCCAAGAAGCTTCCGCTCAAGAATTGATGAGCAGTTTTTTTGCTGAAATGGGGCTCGACGTCGAGGTGTTAGAAATTGATGAAAACACTATTCGTGACCATGCGGGATATTCGCCATCGCTTGTCAGCTATGACGGTCGTGTCAATATCATTGGCCGCCACGAGCCCAACGTTCAGCGAGGCCGGTCTTTAATATTTAACGGCCACATTGATGTGGTTCCTGTTGGCAAGACGGAGCTGTGGACACGCTCCCCTTTTGAACCATGGATTGATGGTGATCGATTATATGGTCGGGGCAGCATGGATATGAAGTCGGGCATTGTCGCATTCATGATTGCTTATAAGGCGATCAAGAACCTCGGTTACCTGCCAGCAGCGCCAATCATCATGCAGTCCGTAGTTGAAGAGGAGTGTACCGGTAACGGTGCTCTTGCCTGCCTAATGGCTGGCTATACCGCCGATGCTGCCATCATCACGGAACCTACCAGCAATGCACCAATGGCGTGTCAAATGGGGGTCATGTGGCTGACGATTGAAGTCGAAGGGAAGCCTGCTCACGCCGCCATGGCTAGTGATGGATTTTCTGCAATCGACCTTTCTCTAAAGCTTTTTGACGGTTTAAAAACGCTCGAAGAATATTACAACGGTGCTGAAAATCGGCCTTCATGCTACGAACATAGCCATAAGCCTATTAATTTCAATCTTGGTCAAATAAACGGAGGCGAATGGGCATCCTCAGTTCCAACACGATGCAAAATGGATATTCGCGTAGGCTTCTATCCAGGACGCACGACTGAAGAAGTCAGGGCTGAACTGGAAAATTGCATCAAAGAGATATTTGAAGCGCATCCTGCTAAAGCAAATGCGCAGTACCACATCACCTATAAAGGCTTTCAAGCTGAGGGCTGTGAGGTAGATATGAATGGGCCTATGATAACCTCACTTCAAACAGCACATCGGGATGTCACTGGTAACGAGCCGGGGCAATGCAATTTTACAGGTACTACCGATGCTCGCTTTTTCAATCTGTATGGCGGCATTCCTGCCACTTGCTATGGCCCAACGGGTGGCGAGGGCCACGGTATTGATGAGTGGGTGTCTATAGACTCAGTAATAGAAGTATCAAAAGTCCTTGCCGTCTTTATTGCACGCTGGTGCGAGTTAGATAAACAATAATACTCGACATGATGAGATCGCTCAGCTACTTATCGCTGTTGTTACTTGATTTTGTATGTCGAAAAGTGGCATGGCTATATCGTTGAATCCAATATTTTTAATGTTGTGAAACAAATAACGAACTTACGTGGGCAAGCCATCATTTTAGTGGATCCACACCTATTGCAGCCATGTGCACTGAGGTTGGTCTGGTACTGCCGGGCGTATTAATCCGCGCATGACGCTCTTGGTTTAGCATTAATTTACAATAACCTGTCGAGAAAAATACTATGTTAATACCCGACCACCAATTGCCCATTGTAGTTGCGCTAACCGGGGCGTATGCCATTTTTATTTTGCTTTACGCTTACTATTTCTATCGTAAGGTTAAAACCTTCGCCGGTTATAACGTGGCGGGGCGCAGCATGCCGCTAATGCCGATGATTCTAACGCTTTTGGGCACTGCCACCGGCGGCGCCACTCTACTCGGCATGATGGCCAATGCCTACAGTATAGGTATCAGCCAAATATGGTTGATGCTTGCCCTGGGAGGGGTGCTGGGAATTTTGACTGCCTTCTTCGTCAAACGTTTGCGCCAGTTGGGTGACCAGTATGAGTTATATACAGTTGGTGATTACGCAGCTTTACGTTACGGCTACCTGGCTCGCTACCCTGCCTCTATCGCTAATCTGGTGGCTATCTGCGCGCTTACCGGAATGCAGTTTGTTGCCTTGGCGACCATTTTGAAGCTGTTGTTCGGGCTGGAAACCACTCATGGCATCTTGATCGCATGTCTTTTTCTGACAATTAAGACCTATCTAGGTGGCTTCACATCAGTGGTTTGGTCCGACGCCGTACAGGGGACTATACAAACATTAGGCATCGTTGCATTATTTATAGCGGTCTATGTCATGTCTGGTGGCTGGGGCCAAGTAATGACCAATGCCGAGGCCACCGGCCAACAGGCCATGTTTCAACTAACAAATATTTCCCCTTATCAGGTTTTTCTGTTCATTTTTACTCTTGGTGCCGCCCTGCTGGTTCGCCAGGATCTCTGGTCACGCATCTGGTCTGCTAAAGATCTGGAAACCACTATGAAAGCCTATTGGTGGGCGGTATTTCTGTTACTGCTTACCGGTTTGGCGATAGTACTGACCGGTGTCTTTGCCAAAGTAGGGTTGAACATCGTCGCCAGCCCTCCTTCGATGGTGTATTACCACATTATTCAAGAGTCGATGCCTTTCTGGTTCTTTGCCCTGATGCTGGTTACCTTGATAGCCACCGTAGTATCCTGTGCCGATTCTTTCTTTATTGCTGGCGCATCAACTCTTGTCAGTGATTTTATTCAGCCAAATTTCAAGGGCGTCAGTGACCGCCGATTGCTGATGTGCAGCCGCGCTGCGGTAATAGTCATAGCTCTCATATCGTTGCTACTAGCGCTGGTAGTGCCACGGCTCATTCAACTATGGGTTACAGGCTCTGCGATTCTGGTTTCAAGCCTATTGGTGCCACTGTTACTGGGTGTTGTCTGGGGTCGCCCAAGTCAGCTAGCAGGTGCAAGCGCAATGTGGGTTGGCTTAATTGTAGCTTTTGGATGGCAGCTATTTGGCCAGCCTAGCGGCTGGAGCCCCGTTTTTATCGGTGTACCAGCCTCGGCCTTAACCCTATTAGCTGTCATGCTTCTACAGCCAACTCACCGTAACAATACTTCTTATATGTCTCATTAAATGAAATTATTTAACGTAAAAATATCAATTCATATTATAAGCTTGATTGCAGGGGGCTGTAATAAGCGACAAAATTTTTAATTAAATTTTTAAGCTTATAGATTTTGATGAAAGCTTTATAAACTAACTTTTAAAAGTAATTTTGTAAGTATAAAAGCTGATTATTTATAAATAAGCTTTTATAAAAGGCGTCATCTCTAAGAAGGCATGTTTAAGCCTGAATTCAACTAATAATTACAGTACCTGCGGTTTCTAGTGCTCCTGAGTGTTCACCTAAGAATACCTGGGGTGGGGGTTCGGTATTCCAGCCGATTTCTTGGTCTATCGTTTGCTTATTGACGACACTTCGTAGCTCGGCATTGGTCACTTTGCGGAAGTCAGTACCTTTAGGAAAATACTGCCTGATCAGACCATTTGTATTTTCATCATTACCACGCTGGCATGGGCGGTACAAGTCGCAAAATAGGTCTTGGCCGAGACGGACTTGGCAGCCTTCCGATGCTCGGCGAATTCCCACCCATTATCCAAAGTGATGGTGTGCACTGCCCCTCGGCGTGGTGCCAATAACCGCGTCACCGCCACTGCGACTTTCGACCAGGCTCACCAGTCCGGATTCTTTGTGTCCCTTAAGCACCATGCCGCCTTCCCAATGTCCGATATGGAGCCGTTCTTCCACCCTGGTAGGGCGCTGCTCGATGCCTACTCGGTGCGAGATTTTGCCTATCCCCGCCCGCTTAGCCAATTGGCGCTGATAGCGCCGATGGCGTGGCAGTCTGAGCCGTTTCCATAATGTTCCGCCGTGCTTCTTGTCGTCCTAGATTAACGCATAGATCCACTGATGACTTACACAGACCCCGTTGGTATTGTTTATGAGGCAACTGATTTGCTGAGGGCTCCATTCATCCATCAATTGGCCTGTTCAGGCGCATAACCACGGGTCAGCCCATTACGTTTTATCTCGCGGCTCATGGTACTGCTGTGGACACCAATGACCTTGGCGATCTGTCGCTGGCTGATGCCGGTCTCAAGATAGGCAAAAATTTGGTATCGTTGGATTTGGGTCAGTGGTCGGTACCCCATGCTCTGCTTCATTCTGGTAGGTAAGGCAGAAAGGGTGCCGTCGCTGGCCTTCCTACCTCTACCTTGTGATCTAAAGTGCTGCGCTTATCCTATGAATCCAGCAGTACAAGGATGGCTTTTTCTTATAACCTAAAAGTTCATTGCTTCTTCTTTTATTATGTTTTTTACGCTTGAGGGCTCTCAGCGGGTGGGCGCTGTTATAGGTCCAGAGATAATCCTTCAGAAGAGATCGAAGCTGATCCAGCGAGCTGTAATGGAAGACTCGAACCGTGGCGATGTCACACCACATCGAAGACATGTGGCTAGTAAGCTTCCGTGCCGGCCTTTTTGGCGAACTGCACGCCATTATTGGTCAGTACCGTATGGGCACGATAACGCAGCGTCAGGAGCGTGGCTCCGAGGAGTCAGCCGCCACCTGACTGGTCATCTTCTGGTATAGCTGTGCATGAACGAATTTGGACGTTCGATCCACGGCCACGAAGATATAGGCCTTGCCCTCGCCTGTGCGAGGTACGCTGATGTTGATATGCAGATAACCTATCGGGTAATGCTTGAAGGCCTTTTTCTTACGTCCAGGTTAGCCTAAGTTGGAAAGCTGACTAATACCGTTGCGCTGTTAGAGCCGGTGTAGGCTTGACCGGGTGAGTGCAGGAATCTCTCCCTGAAGAGCATGCAAGCAGTCATCGAGAGGCAGCAGGGTCTTCTGCCGAAACGTGATGGCAGCGGCTTCTTCCAACGATGTCAGCGATGTGTAGGGGGCTGCCCCGGGGCCCATGACCCATCCTCGACAGACCCGCGGTTGCGCTACTTACGAACGGTCTTGGAGTTGATGCCGTACCGTCGGCTCAACACAGCGATCGAATCCATCGATCGCTGTATGTCTACTCGAATGGCGTGCGTGGTAGTGGCGCGTTGACAAAGTACCTGAGCCATGGGTCCTCCTTGGAGAAGGGTTCATACCATAAACCATTACACTCCTGACCCAACAACCTAAGTAGTCGAACATAAATTTTCCGCTATGCTTACAACCCGACTTATTTATGATCTTGGTCTAAAAACGAAGATGGCGAGAGGTTTTCTCTTGTAGGATCAGGATGTTCCTGCCAGAACGCGATTCAAGGGGAGTCACTCGCCATGGGTGAAAGCCTATCTCTCTGGATTCCCTCCTGCAACGGGTTCATTCGTTTTAAGCTCGACGCCCAACACACCACCAGCGACAGCGGCCCTTTGCTACTGCCTGAAGCTCTCGACAACAGAAGCGTGATCGACGCGCTGGAAGATAATCTGGTCGAACGACGCGACCCTCTGCGTATCCGCCATTCGCTGGCCAGTCAGTTGCACACCCTGGTTCTGAAGCGCGCGATGGGCTGGGTCGATCTCAGCGATTCCGACACACTGCGCCATGACCCGCTCTGGCAACTTGCCTGCAGCGATGCACGGAGGGATAACCCCGTTGGCGCCTGAATGGCCGTCCCAAGCCACGTGGTCACGGCTGCTGACTTGCCTTGGGCGTAGCGACAACATTGATGCGATACACGAAGGCCTATTGCAGTTAGTGGTCTGGCGTCTAACCTCGCTGGAGAAGGGTAAACGACCTGATCAGCTGACACTGGACATCGATGGTCTGCCGATTGAGGTTCATGGCCATTACGGTGCTCGCATCTATTCGCCGCTTGTCGCGTCGTTGGCGGAGACCGGCGATATGATGGACGGCTTGCTGCACGAGGGTAACTCCGTCCCAGCCGAGAATGCCAACACCTGGATCCCACATTAGATGCGACGACTTAACGAGAGTATCGGCGCCCAAGTGCGGGCGCCGATGCTGGCTTTACTGACAACGCGACACTGGAGGCTCTGGAAGAGCGGGACATCGAGTATCTGGGACGGCTGAGAAGCGGGAAACTGGCCTCCTAGGCCACTGTCGAACCAATGATCACCGACACAGTCATCGAAGCATTTAACCAGCTTGTGGCCAGAAAGACCACGACACCTCCGCTGTCGTCGTACTCGACAATTCCAGTATGCATAACTCCAAGGCTTCAGAAAGAAAATATTGGAGCGGATGTCATATCGCATGCATCTGAGCTGCTTATCGGTTTACTCGCCAGAGTTGAATGCGATCGAGCTTCTGTGGACGCAGACGAAGTAAGCATGGCTACCTTTAAGTTTGTACCTGATGTTTGATCGGCTATTCGGTAGCTATGGGGTTGATCCCGCGATTAATTTTGAGCAGGCCTTAGCTCTCTAACTACTTGACTAGAGGATGACATGTCGCATGCAGCAGGCTTAGGTGGCACTATAATTCATATTTAAAGTTACTGATTATAAAGAGTTTTTAGTAAAAACTGGCTAAAAGCCATACGTTAGACCAAAGATGGATTGTGATTTTATACGATCAGTCTGAATATGTGCACTATAGTTCATATTCGTAAGTCATTATTTGAAGGAGCCACTAACGCTTGGTTTTCAATTGAATAGCTAATGTTTCGCTATTTAAAAAATTTATCGGTTTATCAGCTCTAATTGCACGGAGACCTCGGTGAAAACGCCATTCATTTATCGCCGCCCTATCCGGTGGGGTGACACAGACGCGGCTCGGATAGTCTTCACTGCGCACTATTTTGATATATGCATGGAAGCCATCGAGAGTTTCTTTCACAAGATTCTTGAGCTCTATTGGTTCGCTATGACCTGCGGACAGAGCACCGGCACCCCCTGCGTACATGCTGAAATAGATTTCCACACCCCTCTAACTACTCGTGATGTTTTGAATATCCGGGTGGATATCGAACACCAGGGAAGTAGCTCCCTCAGCCTGATTCTCTACGGTAACTGGGGAGTAGAAGGCGTTGCGGCATTCGTAGGTCGTTTCACTTGCTCTTTTAGCGACCTCAAAAATTTAAAGTCGATTCCCATCCCCAACGACATACGTCAACGGATCACCTGTTACCAAAAACAATCATCCAAGCTTCTTTCCGGGTGACGCTTTGTGCCACCTCTAACGCTGATGCCCGATGCCAATAATAATCTCATTGAGAGGAGTCACCATGATTCACCCCGAAGCAAAAACAGACAAGAAGCCATTCGTTGATCCTCAAGTCAGCATGGAGACGCGTAGCGACGGCAGTATCTTATTGAATTCCAAGATTACCCTGGAAAATAACTACGCCCGTTGCGTGGGAGAATGGCTCGAATATTGGGCACAACAAACGCCTGAACGGCTCTGGTTAGCCGAGCGTGATATTAATGATCAATGGCAACGTATTTCCTATGGTGAAGCGCGTCAGCGTGTAGTCAGAATCGCCAGCTGGCTGCTGACTCAAAACTTATCCCCCGAACGCCCCTTGGTGATTTTGTCTGACAATTCAATAGAGCATGCTTTGCTGATGCTCGCAGCGATGCATATTGGCATTCCTTCCTGCTCTATCTCACCCGGCAACTCTTTAATGTCGAAAGATCACGCCAAGCTCAAGGGCAATATCGAGCTGTTGAAACCTGGTGTCATCTACGCTGACCCAATTGAGAAGTTTCAAAATGCGCTAGAAGCTATCGCCAGCTTACATGACGGCGTACTCATTGCCGGTAGCAACAGTGCGACGTTAATGGGGGCGACAGCATTCGCTGATATCGAGTCGAGCGACAACGAAAGTGGGGTCATGTCGGCTTTCGCCGCTGTCACTCCTGACACCATCGCCAAATTCCTATTTACCTCAGGTTCGGTCGGCATGCCCAAGGCCGTACCCAATAACCAGCGCATGCTGTGTTCTAACCAGAAGGCCAAGGAGCTGGTCTGGCCGATGCTCGCTGAAGAGCCCCCTGTACTTCTCGACTGGTTACCTTGGAGCCACACCTTTGGCGGTAATCATAACTTCAACCTGATCTTGCGCTGGGGTGGCACCCTCTATTTGGATGATGGCAAGCCGACGCCTGCATTGATCAAGAAGACTGTCCGCAACCTTAAAGAAATCTCCCCGACTCTTTATTTCAGTGTGCCGCGCGCCTACGACATGCTGATCCCGCTGCTTCGTGAAGACGCTTCCCTAAGAGAGGTGTTTTTTCAGCGTCTTAAACTCGTTTTCTACGCAGCCGCAGCGCTGCCTCACCACCTTTGGACGTCGTTAGAGGAAATGGCCCAGGAAACTACAGGCCAAGACATCATGGTTGTCTCTTCATGGGGGTCTACCGAAACAGCTCCTATTTGTACCGATTGTCACTTCAATGCCACCCGATCCGGCGTCATCGGCGTACCGATTCCTGGCACGTCACTGAAATTAGTGCCTTGTGCAGACAAGCTCGAGGTACGCGTCAAGGGGCCAAATATCTTCAAAGGCTACTGGAAGCAACCCGAATTATCGGCTAAGGCCTTTGATGAAGAAGGCTACTACATGATCGGCGATGCCGTGGAGTTTGTGGATCCCGAGCGTCCCGAGCTGGGACTACTGTTCGATGGCCGGGTCGGCGAAGACTTCAAACTGCTTACCGGCACCTGGGTACATGTGGGTGCTTTGCGAATGGCCGGGCTTGAGGCGATAGCCCCCATTGGGCAAGACATCGTCGTCACCGGCCATGATCTCGACGAAATTGGCTTTTTAATCTTCCCACACCCAGAGGAGTGTCGCCGCCTGTGCCCAGACCTTCCAAAGGATACGCCGCTCGAAACACTGGTGGCACGACCCGAGATTATTGAGTGTGTAAGCAAGGGATTGCAGACCCTGAAAACTAATGGCGGCGGTACCTCCACCTACGCAACGCGTGCCTTGCTGATGAGTGAGCCACCGTCAGCTGAGGCTGGCGAAATTACTGACAAGGGCTACATCAACCAACGCATGGTGCTGACACGTCGTGCTGATCTGGTGAGCGCACTCTATGCCGAGTCGTCTGATAACCGTGTCATCACCCTGAACACCCAGCCTTAAATCACGAGGACAACATGAGCGAGACACTGGTCAAGACATCAATAGATGACACTATCTATACCATAACCTTAGCGCGCCCAGCTAAACGCAACGCCGTTAGTGATCGTTTATTGTCCGCATTGGAGGAGGCACTAACAGCAACGCCGGAAGGCACAAGGGTGATTATCCTCGCCGCCGAAGGTAAGCACTTCTGCGCAGGCCTTGACCTCTCAGAACACCAGCATCGTGACCCTTTCGGTGTGATGCAGCATTCGCGTGGCTGGCACCGCATCTTTGACTGCTTGCAGAACGGTGGTATTCCAGTGGTTGCCGCCTTGCAAGGTGCGGTGATTGGCGGTGGTCTGGAGTTGGCGACAGCCACCCATGTACGCATTGCCGAACACACCACGATTTATCAGCTGCCCGAAGGGCGTCACGGCATCTTTGTAGGTGGCGGTGCTTCGGTTCGCGTGGCCAATATCATCAGTCCAGGTCGTATGTGCGAGATGATGCTTACCGGACGCATCATGGAAGCCGACGAAGGGCAGCGCTTGGGTCTCTCTCACTATGTCGTCAACGAGGGTGAAAGTCTTGACAAGGCCCGCCAATTGGCCCAGCGGATTGCCGAAAACGCCCCGATGGCCAACTGGGCTATGGTGTCTGCCATCTCCCGCATCGCCGATATGAGTAGCGACGATGGCCTATTTGTTGAGTCACTGACCGCCGCTCTAACGCAAACCAGCCCAGAAGTTGTTGCGCGTATCGGCGAATTTCTTGAGCGCAAGAACCAAGGCCCAAGAAGCTAATTTCACTAAAATTAACACAGGAGTTTTGCCATGAACTGTAAAGATAATACGTTTCTGGTGACCGGTGGTGCCTCTGGCTTGGGTGAGGCCACTGCCCGTGCATTACACACCGCTGGCGCACGAGTTGTCATCGCCGACTTGAATAGCGAGCGAGGTGAATCACTTGCAGCCGAACTGGGTGATAATGCGGTGTTCCAGCGCACTGATGTCACTAGCGAAGCTGACGCACAAGCGGCCGTAGATAAAGCACTAAACACGTTCAGTAGCCTGCAAGGGCTAATTAACTGTGCTGGCATTGGGGATCCCGCCAAAGTTTTGGGCCGTGAGGGGCCGCAGCCGCTAGACGTGTTTTCTCGTGTCGTGCAGATCAACCTGCTAGGTACTTTCAACATGCTGCGCTTGGCTGCCGCGGCAATCGCCAAGAGTGAACCCCAAGACGACGGTGAGCGAGGAGTAATCATCAATACCGCCTCAGTGGCAGCCTATGACGGCCAGATCGGCCAAGCTGGCTATGCAGCTTCCAAAGGAGGTGTCGTTTCGATGACACTGCCAATCGCTCGAGAACTTGCCCGTCACGGTATCCGCGTGATGACCATAGCGCCTGGCCTGTTTATGACCCCGCTAATGGAAACGCTGCCCGCAGAAGTTCAGCAATCGCTGGCCGCCTCAATCCCCTTTCCCAACCGCCTTGGCGAGCCCGACGAGTTTGCCCGGCTTGCTTGCCATATTGTCGGCAATACCATGCTCAATGGTGAAACCATTCGACTTGATGGTGCTATTCGCATGGCACCACGCTAAGCGTTTATTACTCAACATTGACCACGGTGGGTTACTGAATAGCCCACCCTCTTCCACTGATGAATCGGCTACCATCTTCACGAGGAAGCCACGACCATGATCGACTATAAAGCGCCGCTACGTGACATGCAGTTCATTCTCGACGAGCTCGCAGGTCTCGGCCAGATTGCCGACCTTCCGGGCTGTGAGGATGCCTCTTCCGACTTGGTGGCAGCTGTGCTGGAAGAGGCCAGCAAGTTTGCATCCGGTGTCCTAGCCCCCATAAACCGTCAAGGCGACCTGCAGGGCTGCCGATTGGAAGGCGAGCAAGTAATAACACCCGACGGCTGGCAGGAGGCCTATGATCAGTTTCGTGAAGCGGGATGGATAGGTCTCTCCCTACCGCAGGAGTTCGGCGGCCAAGGCTTGCCAAAGCTCGTTTCTACGCCCGTTTGGGAAATGTGGTTCTCCACTAACATGGCGTTCGCGATGCTTCCCCAGCTTAATGTGGGGCAAGCTGAAGCGCTGATGATTGCCGCCAGCGATGAACAGAAGTCCACTTGGCTACATAAGGTGGTCAGCGGAGAGTGGGCGGCCACCATGAACCTCACCGAGCCTCAAGCTGGCTCGGACTTGGGCGCCACACGGATGCGCGCCGAGCCTACCGAAGATGGCAGTTACCGTCTGTTCGGCCAGAAGATTTATATCTCATACGGTGAGCACGAGCTCACCCCTAACATCGTACACCTTGTGTTAGCAAGACTCCCCAATGCCCCCGAGGGCGTCAAGGGGTTGTCGTTGTTAATAGTGCCTAAGTTCTTGCTTGACGACGATGGTCAGCCAGCCGAGAAAAATGATATCCGCTGCATTTCCATCGAACACAAGATGGGCATCCATGGTAGCCCTACCTGTACGCTTAGTTACGGTGATAAAAAAGGAGCCTCTGGCTACTTGGTTGGTGAGCCGCACCAGGGTTTGAAAACCATGTTCATCATGATGAACGATGCACGTTTCAATGTGGGCGTGCAAGGTATCGCACTGGGTGAGCGAGCCTACCAGGCCGCATTGGACTATGCACAGCAACGCGTACAAGGGCGTAACATCGTCAATGGGGCCAGTAACCAGACGATAATTTCCCACCCTGACGTTAAGCGCATGCTGGTGTCGATGCGCGCTCGGTTAATGGCCATGCGTGGCCTGCTTTATACGGCGGCCAGCTGGTTTGATATCGCCAATCATCACGCTGACGCCCAGGTCGCTGAGAAGCACCGCCGCTATGTCGACCTGTTGATGCCGGTGGCCAAAGGGTGGTGCACCGAGGTCGGTAACGATATCTGTGATGAAGCCATCCAAGTGTTTGGTGGCATGGGGTTCGTCGAAGAGACGGGAGTAGCACAGCTGTTTCGTGATGCACGCATTATGACCATCTACGAAGGCACCACTGGCATTCAGGCAAACGACCTCCTAGGTCGCAAAATTCTGCGTGAAAATGGTGCCACCCTGCGTGAGCTACTTATCGATATTCACTCCACTGGTAAGGCCTTGGAAAAGGTTACTGAGCTGCGTGATTTGGCTGCTGATCTTGAAGAGTTAGCCACACAGCTCGACATCACTGCCGATTGGGTGCTTGAGCAGGACAAGGCGCGTATTGCCGACCTCTATGGTGGCGCGACTCCCTTATTACATTTAATGGGTATCGTTTGTGGTGGTTGGCAGCTCACACGCATGGCAATGGCAGCATACGCTAAACAGAAAACCGATGGTGAAGACTCTGATTACTTGGCAGGCATAATCTCACTGACACGCTTTTATATGGCTACTTTCGCCCCTCAGGCTCAGGCTCACGCCAGAGCGGTTCGTTTGGGCGGGCAGGTACTCAACCACTTCCCAGAGAGGGGTTACTGACTCGTGATCTCTATAAAGATGAATCATGATGAAGGTTGTCATCGTGATGAAACGCGACATCGACTACAACGTCGGAGTCCGTGTTAAGGCACATCTTGTTGATGTCGACCTTACGAACATCAAAATAGCCATAGAAGAAGCGGTGCACTCGACGTCACTCCCAGGTTGAGTAATGCTACACTTCAGATTCCGATCCTATGGGTAAGTAGATTGGAGGTGAAGAAGCGTTTCAGCGAAGAATAGCTCATTGGTTTCCTGAGCGAAGCCGAAGCGGGACTGACAATTAAGTAGCTATGTCGGTGGCACGGTTTATCAGAACCCAATTACTATCTATGACGCAGCAAGTTTGGTGGTATGAGTGTTCCCGATGCCAAGCGACTCAAAGAACTCGAAGCCGAAAATGTACGCTTGAAAACGCTGCTCGCCGAATTACTACTGGAAATGGAGTTCACTCGCGAGGCGCTTAGAAAAAAGTGGTGAGTGCCCCTGCTCGCTGAGATGTGGTGCGCTTTATGGTGTCACGTGGCCTGAGTGAGCGCCGAGCGCTCCATGTCCTCCGTTGAGTGCCAGTGCGTTGCGATATCAATCGGTTCTTGACCACAATGAGGCATTGCGTGAACGTATTGTTACCTTGGCAAATCTGCTCGTCGCTATGGCGCTGGCATGATCTACCTGAAGCTGCGTCAAACCGGTGAACAGATCAATCACAAGCGCGTTGAGCGCCTCTAAGTGGCTGCTCGAACACCGCAAGCGCATAAGGATACACACGTCTGAGCGAAAGCCCCTTGGCCGCCCTGGTTCTGCCAACCAGGTTTTGTCAATGGATTTTGTGTTTGATCGTACGGAGGAAGGTCGCGTGATCAAGAGCCTCACCGTTGTTGACGACGCTACTCATGAATCCGTGAGTATATAGTGCCTGAAGGGGGCATTTTAGGGCTGGCTTTAACAAGGATACTGGCTCATCTACGCGGTGTTATCCTGTTTTTATTCGAACCTGGAAAACCCAATCAAAAAGGCTATATATCGAACCGCTCAACGGGAGCTTTCTAGATGAATGTCTGAATGAGCAATGGTTCCCCTGTCTGCATCACGCGAGAGTATTCTTCGAGGAATGGCGACGGGAATACAACGAGGCAAGAACGAAGAAAGGACTGGGAGGGTTAATGCCTTCCAGCTATGCCGAGCAGCTGGCGTTAAAAAACGAAAAAGTAACTTCAGACTCAGCCTGCTTCAAAATCGCCATGATCTGGCTGTCAGTAAAACGTGATTTGCGCATGTGAAATCTCCTGTGTTTTCAGGTTACAAAATTCCACTTATCAACGCGATTATTTTTCGGGGGGATTACCCTACGAAAGCGAAGTGAAAAGGCCTCGACGGCTTCAATGTGATTGTATGGGCCTCGGTGTTGAGCTATAAACGGGTGCGGCTGGCTAGACTTAGGAAAAGTTAGTCCACGGGTTTTCACCATAAGACGGCCAACAAGGGGTGTGGACAAGCTATACAATACAAGCCCATGGCTGAAATTCGGGCGATCTGGTCAGAGATAATAGCCAAATCAGTCAGTACTGAGTCGCTTTCAGCTTCTTGAATGCGACCAGCTCAACGTCTACTACCAGAAATCCGTTGAACAAGCTGAGAAATGTGTGTTTCTGGACGGGCATTAGTTATGAGTTGCCCTGCATGTAAGACCGTAGCGGGTCTTCATCGAGACTATGGTCAGCATGAGAAAGCGCTGTGATGAACAGAGAAAACAATTCTGATTGGGAGGAAAGATCCAGTTTAGAGTACAAGTTCTTCCGGTGCATCTGTACTGTGTCCGGAGAGATGTCGAGTTTCTGTGCTGCGGACTTGGACGAGTGGCCGCGTAGCAGCAGGAGAGCGACTTCGCGTTCGCGCTCGGTTAGGATTGACCGACCAAAGTTATGGAATGCGGATTCCACTTGTGATCGCAAAGTGACCGGCTCGGTGCGCGGGCGTGGCTCAATGACTGACTGCCAGTAATGCAGCATTGCGCCTTGGATAACCGGATTCAGCGAACGCAAGCTATCCAGCTCGCGCCGAGTAAAAGGCGGGTGTGGATATAAGCGGCCAATGCCGAGAGAAAGCTGTACGCCTTCACTTGGGGCAATTAAGAAATAGGCGTCATCCACCAGCGAGGCTTCCCTGTAATAGGTATTGTAATAGTCGCTCTGGTAGAAGTCATCGGGTGCTATCTCTGACATGTGGTAGAAACCGGAAGACAGGCCGTCGGAGAAAGCTATACAGAAAGGATCGAGCAGATAGGCGCCGGAAAAATAACTGTCGATGTGAGATTTGCGAAAAGCAATGGGGATATCTTGCTCATAGAGCAACGAGGGAATCTCACCGCGTCTTTCCAACGCGAGCAAAACAGCCTCGACTTCCACGACCTTATTGATGGCATCGATAAGATAGCGAGGTAGTTCGTCACTGCCAAGTTTATGGAACAGTGCGCCTACGGCCTCATTCCAGCACGATAATTTAATTTGAGGAGGGGCCATGCCTACTCCCTGTCAAGTTCTGGTTATCAGTATAGCACCCATGCGAAGCGGATAATGGCAAGGCTGGATGTTGCACTAGAGTTGGCTAATTTTAGTTATACACGTCTATTGTTCGTTCGAAATGACTTAGACTTACTCCTAATCATCGCTGACGTTTTCTTTTCTGGCTATTCCCTGAATAGGGTATAGCACTAGTGATTTCCTATATATTGTTTAATTTTAATAAAGAGGCATGCGGCGCAAGGCCAGCAGAAGCGCGAACTGGAGTGGTTGCTGATCGAATAGCTCCAAAGGATGCTGCGCCGACGAAGTATTGGTTAAGCAATCTACCAGAATATATGATACTGACTGCTCTGGTGGCCATAGCGAAAGGACGTTGTCGCATCGAACGGGATTATCGGGCTCAAGCAGGAAATTGGGTTGAGACATCATGAGAGGCGCAACTGGCGAGGGTTTCACCATCATGTCACCCTTTGTAAGGTCGCTTACGGTTTTCTGGTCATGGAACCCCTACGTTGTGGGAATCAAAAAAACAGGCCATGCCAAACAGTTGCCATACTCGAAAGCGACTGATCGTGAGGTCATAAAATACGCACCACGCCATGCGCTTAACTCAATTGCTACACTGCGCGTGAAGCTAAATCAGGCCATCATGATAGCTTTGGATATCAGATGGATCACTATCTTATGACACAGTGGCGTTAAGTTGCAAAGGCAACAGGCAAGGTAAAAACAGGTCAGACCGGCATACTGAAAACCTGATAAATGCAGTGGCAGCCAATGCCGAAGTGTTGATAAGGTTAGTATGCGCGAATGTCTCATCAAGGCTAGAAGCCTCAGGCTTCAACAGCAGGTCGGATATATGAAAGCCCCAAATTGTCCCTTTCTTTAGTCTGAGGCCCTGCAAGCTGAAAGAAGACCATATATGTGCTTATTTCTTGAATACAGGAAAGAAAGTCGTCCCTACCTTAATAGCGATACCTGCTGCGCTTCGGCTATTCTATGAAAATAGAGTCTAACCCCAAGGCTAGAAGCCCTTGCCAAGACTTAGCACCCAGGTGCCTTGGTTAGCTAGGTAGTCACTATGAATGGCATAGGACGCATCGATATCGGTATCCAGATAAGCCAGTGACATATCCAGCCCGACCAGCTCACGGGACAGTGTCACCCCATAATCAGTATACTCTTCAATCCCGGCGGTAGCCGGATTGTCGAAGAAGCTACCGAACGAGTAACCGGCATGGAGACCGAGCGTGAAATCGGCAGGCAGGAAAAGATTATAGTTGGCCTCAATGTAGCGGTAGCTCTCTCCGAGGTTGATATAGTCGTTGGCATGCCCATAGGCGAGGCGCGCGGGACCAAGATTCACGCCGAGTTTCAGTTCGTTGAAATCGATGCTCTCCATGGCACCGGGATAAAAGTAGCGTAACAGTGTCATATCATAGCTGAGGTGTTTCCCCAGCATGCCGGAGTAACCGGCGTATAGATCGATCTCAATGCTTTCGTCGTTATCCCAAGGATCACCGGCCTCGAAGAAGTCGACACTGCTCGCGAAAACACCGGCGAATAGACCACTTTCGTGACCATATTCCAGCCCACCCTGGATCGCTGGGTTTTCACCCGTCTGACTGACCCCCTTCACCCGATAGTCACTAGTCAGATAAACATTCCCAGAGAACTCCGCATGAGCCACAGGAGCCACCAGCAACAAAGCCGGGGTAACTACACGAAAGATCTTTAACATAAAAAACTCCATTGTTTTTATCTAATTCCCGAAAAACCACAGTAAATCTATCATCGCAATGCAGAAAAAAAATTTGAGCTAAGATGAAAATATATTGAGAACATGCAAAAAGGCAGGCCCATGGAAACTAGTTTTAGTACTTAAGTTGTAAATAGTCGTTAAGAGACAAAATGATGATGCTTCCATTTTTCGGTAGCGTCTCTCACCCAGTGATCGTATTGGGCATCACGTTGATGAGTTCTTCTTCAGCAGAGCCGCTGCAGCGCATCTTCTAGCCGTCTTCGTTGCTGGACAATGGGTAGGAAGTGACAGCCATCGCCGCATTTAGGCCAGGGGGAGGACGGCGGGCCTTGACCCCAGGTTCAGCAACGGGCTTTTTTAGATGATGTCGGGACAACATGGCCAGCAGAGCGTAGGCCGCCATCACCAGCGTGACCTGGTGATACCAGCCTCGCCAGATTCGCACCTCACATTGAACCAGCCCCAGCTCTGATTTGCTTTCCTGGAAACACCGCTCGATATTCCACCCCCCCCCCCCCCCCCCGCCTACGGCGCGAGGTCTTCACGTAACGTACCGCAGGGTGCTGAGGTGCAATACGCCAACATTCCTGTCCGGCTTCCAGGAAACGCCGTATCAGTAATCCATGCCGTTCTTGCCCTGGGGGCAACACCTTGAAAAGCTCGTTAGAGATCATGATGGCACCGAGTGGCGCCTACCCCGAGGAGAGGCCTTTGGCGCAGTTGTTGATATCAGCCTCGGAGACGAGGAAGTGCCCAAGATGACCGAATTCGGTGGTCACCTCGTCGGCAATAGCTGGTATGCCGTTAGCGCAGCAGACCGTCTGAATGGGGGCGTGGTAGCCCTGGAGGATCATCAGCACGCCGCTGCCGCCCATGATCAGCTCGGTGATAAAAGCCGCGATATTGCCCGCGCCGATGCGCTCAATGCTTTCCTCGAGTTCCTTGATCTGGTGGTCGCAGTAGACCGTCTTGCTCATGCCCTCAGTGTGACGGGAGCAGTTGGCCTCGCTAAGGTGGGTCACCAGTCTAGGGTATCGAATTCCCAATCGTTGCTGGCGATGCCGGTCAGGCTGGCGGAGAGGTAGGTAGTGCGGTGGTAGGCGTTGTTGCGCGATAGGATGCGCTTCTTGTTGGGCTGGCCCAGAAGGTTGAAGTAGTAGTGTACTAGGCGGTTGAGTCGTTGAGGTTCGGAGCAGACTAGTGGGGGGGGGGGGCGCCGGGAATATACCTCAATTGCGATATATAGGTGTGGCCTGCCCGGCCGCCGCCGAGACATGCCTTCGGCCCCCGCGCCCATGGGGGGGGCAGAGGGCGCCTATGGTCGGCGCCCTGGGGTTACGTCAGGTTCGGGCGTCGGCCGGCGGCGAAGGGCGACGGCAGCACGCCTTCCAGGTCGCCGGCGATGCGGAAGGCGGTGGCGTCATCGTAGGCAGGCGCGACGATCTGCATGCCGATTGGCACGCCGTTGGCGCCGACCCCTACCGGCACTGAGAGTACAGGGAAGCGGTTGAGAATATTAAAGGGGTAGGTCAAGCCGAGATGAATCAATCCCGTTGTCTTCTTGCCATCTACCATGGCGATATCCTGGGTGTGGTCGTAATCGGCGGGTATCTTGGTGGTCGCGGTAGTGGGGCAAATCAGGGCTTCAAAGCCAGCCTGGAAGACCTTGTCCTGAAGCTCGCGCAGCATCGTATCGGCGATCCGCCAGCCTGCCTTCTCGTCTTCGAAGCTGACACCAGCTTGGCCTTCGACAATCTCGCGTGCATAAGGCGTGAGTTTTTCAAGAGGAATCTTATCGCCAAACTGCTCACGAAAGACGCTGCCGGCCTGGAACATCAGGTGCCGCATCAATACTGCGCCAGCCTCCTCTGTCCAGTCCAAGTCAATCACTTCTACCGTGGCTCCCAGGTCGCGAAGCGCCTCGGCGGCGCCCTCCAGGGCCTGGCGCACCTCCAGATCCACAGCGAAGTAGCCCAGGTCGGGGCAAAGGGCGATACGCATGCCGGCGACAGGGGCCTGCCGATCGGGCAGCATGTAGGCTGGCAGCGAGCAGAGGTCGTAGGGATGGGGGCCAGCAATCACGTTTTGCATCAGAATGACATCAGATACTGTGCGTCCCAGGCACCCGCTCTGGGCAAATTGCTCGCGATTCCAGGGGTACATCTCTGGAACCCGGCCCCAAGGGGCCTTGAATCCGACGGTGCCGGAAAGAGCCGCTGGAACTCTGATTGAACCTCCAATATCGCTGCCGCTGGCCAGGGTGGTGGTGCCAGCGGCTAGTGACGCCGCCGCGCCACCGGAGGAGCCGCCGGGGGTGCAGTCGGGATTCCAGGGGTTGCGGGTCACCCCCCATAGTTTCGACCAGGTGGCCAGCGACATGGAGAATTCCGGGGTGGTGGTGCGGGCATGAATGATGGCGCCGGCATCCTGCAGCCTTTGCGGCAGGGGATCGGTATAGTCCGCCACATAGTCCTCCAGCAGAAGGGAGCCATTGCTGGTCGGATAGCCTTCGATCATTTGCTCATCCTTGACCGCCACCGGGATCCCCTCCAAGGGACGGGCGGTGCCGTCTCGCCAGGCGCGCTCGGCCTGCTTCGCCTGCTGTCGAGCCTCCTCGAAATGAGTAAATGAGAAGGCATTGATACGCGGCTCCAGGGCTTCGGCACGCTCGATCTGGGCGTCCAGCAGTTCAACCGGGGATAGGCTGCCACGACGGAAGCGGTTCAAACACTCCCGGGCGCTGAGATAACAGAGTTCCAAGCTCATGAGAGGATTTCCTTTGTGGAGTGGATGTTGGTGTCGGTAAGACGAGTTACGGGAAGGGCAACAACCAGACAAATGACAAAGCAGCTCAGGATCAACAGCAGGCCTGAAGCTATGCCAGCAATACCGATAACTTGGCCGATGACCCCTGGCCCTAATGCGACGCTGACCATGATCACGAAGCCACTTATTGCAGTGAGCTCTCCGTGGCGATCCAGTTGCGCAAGGGCGCCCTGGAGGTAGGGCAGGATGAAGGCCCAGCAGATGCTAAGCACCATCACTCCGCTGGCATAAGGTACTAGCCCCCGATCCAATAGTAGAGCGGCTGTGGCCGCCACCGACAGGAGCAACCCTGCGGCTAGGGGGCGGGACCGGCCCTGGCGCTCGCCGAGCCACATCACCGCCAGGGCGCCGACCGCGCCAATAGCGCCAGTGATTACGGTGACGTTATGAATCTGCGTATCGGGAAGGGCAAGGGCCTGGCCGAAGGTCTGAACAAAGGCCCAGGCACCGGCATTGGCAATCTCGAAAAGAGCGATGGCCATCAGCAAACACCATAACCGCCAGTCACGCCAGATCGTTGTCTTACCGCGGCGTGCACTGCCCATGGGCGCACCGGCGTCGGGGGCCGTGCGGCCCATAGCGGGGATACACAGCAGCGCCAGAAGGGCGCAGCCGGCGAAGGTCAGGTAGAGCGCAGAGAGGCCGAAGCGAGCTACCGGGCCCTCGAGCATGAATAGCAGCAGCCCTGCACCGATAAATTGCAACAGCATCAGCATGGCAAAACCACGCTCGGGATAGAGGCGACGAGCAGCCCAGGCGTAGACAGCTCCGACCAGCAGGCCGCTGCCGAGGCCGGAGGCCAGGCGCACCAGCGTCAGGGTTTCCAGGGCGGTGATCCCCAGGGAGATCAGTTCGCAGAGCAGGATCAGGCTGGCGCCAACCGCCGCCAGAGCTTTGAGACCAGTGCGACGCAGCATCGCCGCCACGCCGAGCATGCCTAGAGCCGTACCAAATAGATTGGCCGCAACCACTTGACTAGACTGGGTTTCTGTATAGCCCAGCTCGATCACCAGGCTGGTGACCAGCAAGGGAAGAACGGCCAGCACAGCCAAGCCCGCAAAGCCCGCCAATGCGACCAGAAAGGTGGCGGGATAGCCATCAGGGTCAAGAAGTGGTTTTCGGTGTGAAGTTGAAGAAAGGTTTGTGACCTTTGATGTACTGGAGTCAGAAGTCATTTCTAGGCCCTATTGTGATTATGAGTGCTCTACACTCATTACCCTATCAGGGCCGGAGCTGGCGGGGTTTTGCCGTGGGATGGGAAAGTATTGCTCAAAGCCGAATCACCACTGCTGCGTATTATTCGCTATATCAGTGATTTAGGCGTTTTCGGTATTCCCGTGGGGTAAGACCGCACTCACGCTTGAACGCGGTAGTAAAGTTGGCCGCATGTTCATAGCCTAGGGTCTCGGCAATTCGGGCGATGGCAAGGTGTCCATCATTTAGCAATCTTCTGGCTTCTTTCATGCGCGCCTGGAGCAAGCAGACGGATAGGGGGTGCCCATAGTACTCCTTGAAGCGCTGTTTTAGCTTACTATCACTCATGCCGATGCTTCGGCTTAGCTCGGCGAGTCGCGGAGGCTGAGACAGGTCGTCGAGCAGCCGTCGCCGCGCCTCCTCCAGGGCCCGGTGATCCCGAGCAGCCCTCCTAGTGGAGCGAGGAACCTGCAAGCTGGACGAAAGAAGCAGGCAGAGGAATTCGTAACTCTTGGATTGTAGGTAGAGCGGCAAGCGGCGTTGATCGACCGGCGGCGAGGCTATGTCCTTCAGGCATCGGCTCAGTTCGGTGTCCAGAGGTAGGCAGCGATTGTTACCGTTCTGTGGTGGTAAGGTGGAAAGTTCATCGGTACTGAAGGCGAAGGGGGAGTCCCGCAGGAATTCGGGAGCGAGGATCAGCGCCACCATCAGATAGCGCCCTGGCTTGGTGCAGTGATCTTGAAAGGGGGTGTCGTTGTCTTGATAGTTACAAATTAGCTGGCCGGTAGTTAGCTCGAAGTATCCCTTCTGTGGAAATTCCAGGGTCGCCTCCCCTTCTACCATGCTGGCTAGGCTTAAGTGGCCCTGCGGCATCTGGGCGGGCATAGATCCGCAGGCCTGCTCCAGATCTAGGATGCGCAACCAAAAGCCTGGAGCCAAGTGGTAGCAGGTCTCCCATCCGCGCCCTCTGGGCTGATCCCAGCGCAGCCGGAAAGCCTCATGCTTATTCCTCAGAGCGAGCCAGTCGGTACTACTGTGGCAGTCGAATTGCGGGAAAGACGTTGCCATGATTGTCATTATACTGATGCCTTGGTTGGCTGGAAGGTGATGAAAATTACGGGAGTACTCCGAATTACCATCAATGTAGACATGCCAAGTCAACACCATTATATACCGATGTGGGTATATCGGTACGCCTGAGGAGCCGCCGAGGCCTGGGTTGTTCATGACGCAGGCCTGAAAATAAGGATGAAGAATGACATCATCTACGTAAATCAATATGTTCTGCCAAAAACCAGACCCTAGACACCCATGCGCCTTGGGTAAAAGATTATCGTCCTGGTCGCCGATCTGCAACGGCTCCGTTCATGTCCAGCTAAGTAGCGATGCCACCACCGGTGGTGTTGGTGGATTAGTACACCGCGAAGCGCTCAATATCAGCTCGCGTGATTAGCGCGCTTTACCATCATCTGGTGGAGCCGCGTGATCCTTTGCGCGTACATCACTCGCTGGCTAACCAGATGCTTACCGACGTGCTGCAGCGAGCCATAATGATCGGGCGACTTAAGCGATACCGACGTACTGAATCACGTACCGCTTTGGCGTTTGGCGCGTAGCGATGCACGAAGACTGGTAGCGCTGGAAGAAGCGCGGGCCTCGCAAGCCACACTATTGCGCTTGATCACCTGACTAAGTGGTTAAAGCGCCCTCGATACGGTACATGAAAGCTTATTACGGGTGGCGAACTGGCGCTTAGCAGCTTGCCGGACGTCACGCCTCAGACGGCCAACACGCCTGTAACCTCGATATCGATGGGCTGCCCATTGATCAAGGTCACCAGGGTGGCAGTGCCTATAACGGTTATGCTGTTGTCCGGGTTTACTCACCCATTATCGCCTCTATCGCTGAGGCCTTTGACATGGAGGGCGGCTGACTTCGAAAAGGTAATGCCAGCCGGGCAGAAAACGCGGATACCTGGATCTCTCAATTCGTTCAGCGCTTAACTGAAGGCACAGATCGCTACATGGATCAGTTCGGTGTATGTCTGGATAAGGGCTTCACCGATTCCGAAACGCTACGCGCTCGAATCGCAGGCTATGCTTATCTAAGTCTGTTACAAAGTAACAATTCGTCTAGTGTCGAGCCGTTATTACCTCGGCTCCAAGCTATGAGGCATACCTTGTTAAGGGGGATAACAAAACGACCTGCCTGAACTGGGTATGGTGCCTGAAGCAGGAAACTTTTCGTTTCATACAACACGCTCTTCTCTATTAAAGAACCTACCAAATAAGGGTATTTAATCCCTTTCTATTGTTAAGCATATTGGTTACATAGCGCTATCAGCGCAACTCCTGAGAAACACAACAAACGAGAGTGGCCATGAACGGATTAACAACGGATGCTAAAAAGGCTCTACTGAGAACAAAGTTCTTTCCCTATTGGCTGGATCACAAAGATGCACCAAATCCTGAGCCGTCACTAAAAGACAATATCCAGTGTGATTTGCTTATTGTTGGCGCGGGCTTCACAGGGCTTTGGGCCGCCGTACAAGCAAAAGAATGCAACCCCGAGCGTGATGTAGTTCTTATTGAAGCACAATGTGTAGCAATTGGAGCATCCGGCCGCCCCGCAGCTATTCTGTCGACCTCAGTGATGCACGGCCTTGACAACGCTCAACGTATATTTCCAAACGACATGGACGAGTTGGAACGTCTGGGCAAAGAAAATCTAGACGGTTTTCGGGGGACAATCGAACGTTACAATATCGATTGTGATATCGAGTGGGGTGGCGAACTCACCGTTGCTATCGGTGACGAAGGCCTGGCCGACATCGAAAAGGAATACAAACTCTACAAACGCTACGGACACGACGCCTATTTGCTAAACAAGGATCAGGTTCAGTCTGAAGTCAACTCGCCGCTGTTCTCCGGTGGGCTCTGGTCCAAGAGCCGCAGCGGAACAGTCCATCCAGGAAAGCTGGCCTGGGGGCTCAAACGCGTAGCAAAAGAGCTCGGAGTGAAAATTTACGAATACACTCCACTTTGCAATACCCTTGCGCTGAACCCGGGGGTAAAGGTCGTCACCCCCGAAGGCTCGATCAATGCCCAGAAGGTGCTGTTGGCCACCAACGCCTTTGCCATAAGCGGTAGTAAAATCCGTAAGCGGGTTGCTGCTATACGCGACAGAATTGTTGTCACTGAGCCACTTACCGATGAACAATTAGCACATATTGGCTGGAAGCACCGCCAGGGGATTTACGACACCCGTACGCAGCTGAACTACATGCGCCTGACTGCCGACAACCGGATACTATTTGGTGGTCGACTGGGCTACTTTTACGGAAATGATACCGACCCGAAAGCGGACAAGACATCAGAGAACTTTGTCCCCTTGGCCGAAAAATTTTATAAGACCTTCCCAAAACTGCGCGGGATCAGTTTCAGCCATGCCTGGAGCGGCCCCATCGGCTTGACCACAAGAATGGCGGTGCACTTCCAGCGTTACCACAACGGCGACATGATCTATGCTGGTGGTTACTCTGGTTTCGGTGTCACCGCCACCCGGTTCGGTGCAAGAGTTGGGCTGGACATACTAGACGGGAAAAACACGCCTGAGAGTAAGCTGGGCTTTGCCAGCACGCTCCCGGGCTACATTCCTCCCGAGCCGTTCCGTTGGATTGGTGCGAAGATTACGATGTACGCGCTGGATACGGTCGATGCCAAAGGTGGCTGGCGCCATTTGTGGATTCGGCTGGTTGAGAAGATGGGCTTCCCTATCACGCAAAAAGAATTGGGCTAATACCTCAACCACCTAATACCTAGAGCTGGATCCTGGAGCTGGTGTTCGGGTCGTTCTGGCGCTACCAAAGGGAGCAGCTTTATAACGCACCCATGCCCAGTGAACGGCTTACCAAAGCACGACGTGTGGTG
>Ga0209344_10000788_pt1 | contig 48958 bp, 46 predicted proteins | sample Cruoilmetagenom6_FD_187293 | JGI IMG/M metagenome (GOLD analysis project Ga0209344, IMG submission 187293) | Oil polluted marine microbial communities from Coal Oil Point, Santa Barbara, California, USA - Santa Barbara Oil Seep Sample 6 (SPAdes)... | ecosystem: Environmental > Aquatic > Marine... | reverse complement strand
AGCGGAATTCACATCTGTTTGACCGCCAATTCCCGACATTTCCCCGCCGCAAATAAACCATTTCGAAATTTAGCAACACTGCGTTGCATGAAGATATCTTTTGTTACCATCATAGCCAGCATATTCAAAAGGAAAGGAGATCATTCCAATGTCCATACGCCCCGTTAAATCAACATCCCCTGGCCAACCTACAATAGAAGGTGCAGGGGTTGAACTTTACCGCGCTTTCGGCTTTTCCAACCCCACAGAGCTGGATCCGTTCCTGTTGTTCGACGACTTTCGCAATGACGACCCCGCCGCTTTTCAAAAAGGCTTCCCGTGGCATCCGCACAGGGGCATTGAAACCATAACTTACGTGTTGGCGGGTTCGGTCGAACACGGTGACAGTCTGGGCAATACGGGCAGTCTGGGTGCAGGTGACATTCAGTGGATGACAGCAGGGTCAGGCATCATGCACCGTGAAATGCCCAAAGGAAATACACAGGGGCAAATGCACGGTTTCCAGCTTTGGGCCAATCTGCCGAGCGGTCTGAAAATGACCGACCCGCGTTACCAAGATATTGCAGGGCGTGATATCCCTGAGATAATTGATGATGACGGCACCCGCGTGAAAGTCATTATCGGGTCATTTTGGGGCAAAATTAGCCCTGTCGACGGGATCGCGGCTGACCCGCAATATCTGGATATTTATGTGCCGCCCGGTGTAAAAAAGACATTTCCTGTAGATACTTACCGCAAAGCCTTTGCTTATGTTTTTGAAGGCGCCGGGGCGTTTGATTACGCATCCACCCCGCGCGGCATTCTAACTGAAAAAGAGGTTGCAGGCACAGAAGTGAATATCCGTGATTTGTCAGGTAATCGCACATTGGTGAATTTCGATACAGGCGACAATGTCACAGTGCAAGCCGGCGAAAAAGGTGTGCGTTTCCTTTTGATCTCGGGCAAACCGATAGAGGAACCCGTGGCATGGCACGGCCCCATTGTGATGAATACGCGGGCTGAATTAAAGCAGGCGGTTCAGGAATTGCAGAACGGGACGTTCATCAAAGCTGCGCATTAGGGTATGTCCTTAGATCACATCAAACCAGTACAGCGCCCCAATTAGAGCAGCTACAAACAACAATAAACGTGCGGCAAACTCTGCCAATAGCATTGCACGGGCGCGGCTACGGTCACGCTCTAGATCAACGCTATCCAATTTTGCCAGACAAGACCTGCGTATTGCCTCAACCCTGTGCATATCAACCTGACCACGCCGCTTTGGGTGCTTTATACGTTTTTCGGCTTCGAACAGATAATTTACATCCTGTTCAATACCCGAAGGCAGTTTTCCGTGTAGTTTTGCAACTAACCACGGCAGGTTCTTATTTTTGTAACCAAATTTTTTACCGATGCGTTTGCCGATTTCCGACTGCACCGAGGCTAGTGATACTTGTGTCATGCTCATCCCCCAAGGATTGATCCAAGGTAGGGCAGTCATAATTAAATTCAACCATATAATTTCTGTTAAGGATGCCCCAATTCCAATGCATCGCCTTCGTTTTGATCTATGTTCAGATAATCTGTTTGTTGTTGCACAGATTGATTTGGGGCAGAACACATCGACAGAAGGACGCTACTGATTAAACATATCACCTTAAACATGCGCCCCCCGATTGATCGATCATAAGACGAGTATCGGGTATTTTTATTAATTGGACCTAAAATTTTTACCGCTTTAGCGTACACTATTATTTAAAGTGCAAAGCATTTTATAAAAATTTTAGGCCCTCAATAAGGGTCAACTGTCTTTCTTGTTCAGAACAGGTTTCTTCAAGTCCTTGCGATAGCGGCCTTCCTGATGCTTGTTCAGTTTGGTCACTTTCTTTTCTTTCTTGTCGCGGTACGGGTTTTTATCCGATTGTGAGCGAATGAACAGACGAATTGGCGTCCCCGGCATATCGAAACTTTCGCGCAGCCCGTTCACCAGATACCGCTCATAGCTGGTGGGTAGCAAATCGGGGTGCGAACACATCGCCACAAAGGTAGGTGGACGGGTCTTCACTTGGGTCATATAGCGGATACGGATACGACGCCCCCCCGGCGCGGGTGGCGGGTGCATTTCCAGCATACTTTCCAGCCAACGGTTCAGTTTCGATGTGCTGACACGACTGTTCCACACCGTATGTGCAGTTATGATCGCTTTATGCAACCGGTCCAGACCCCTGCCCGTTTTTGCAGATACCGTCACCAAAGGGGCACCGCGCAGCTGTGGCAAAAGCCGCGTGAATTTTTCGCGGATGTCTTTCAGCTTTTCCTGCTTCTCGTTCTCGATGTCCCATTTATTCACGGCCACGACAACAGCGCGACCTTCGCGTTCCGCCAGATCGGCAATTCGTAAATCCTGTTGCTCAAACGGAATTTCCGCGTCCAGCAGAACCACCACAACCTCCGAAAACTTCACCGCACGCAGACCGTCCGATACAGACAGTTTTTCCAGTTTTTCCTGTACTTTGGCCTTTTTGCGAATACCTGCCGTATCCCAAATCCGAATAGGCGTATCTTCCCAGTTGAAATTAACCGAGATCGCATCACGGGTAATTCCCGCTTCCGGCCCCGTCAACAGACGCTCATCCTTAAGTATTTGGTTGATCAGCGTGGATTTACCCGCATTGGGGCGCCCGACGACCGCAATCTGCAGAGGTTTTTCAGCGGAAATAACCCGTTCGGCCCCGCCACCTTCTTCGTCAATATCAACGCTGGTTTCCGCTTCGATCTCGCGATCTTTATATTCTTTCGCAATCGGTCGCAGCATATGCGCCAACTCGTCCATGCCTTCGCCATGTTCGGCAGACAGTTGCACTGGTTCGCCCAAGCCCAGCGAAAACGCTTCGTAATAGCCTTCTTCACCCGCTTTACCTTCAGCCTTATTCGCGGCCAATATCACCCGCGCTGATTTCTTGCGCAGGATTTCAGCAAAAACCCGATCGGCCGGCAAAACCCCGTCACGTGCATCAATCATAAACAGACATACATCCGCCATATCGACGGCGCGTTCAGTTAACGCACGCATACGGCCCTGCAGGCTTTCGTCAGTGGCCTCTTCCAGACCGGCTGTATCAATCACTGTAAAGCGCACATCGGCAATGCGCGCATCGCCTTCGCGCAAATCGCGTGTAACACCCGGTTGATCATCGACCAACGCAAGACGTCTGCCAACCATACGGTTAAACAGGGTGGATTTGCCCACATTCGGGCGGCCAACAATGGCGAGTGTGAAGCTCATGGGTCCAGTCTTTCATCTCTGAAAGCCACCCCATACAGGGCAATTACACTATTTGAAAGCTTGGATTTGACCATTTCCGGACAGAATATACATCACACCATTCACAATAGCTGGCTGTGAGGCTGCACCGCCCGCTATTTTAGCCGTGCCAAGCGCTGCGCCCGTACTTGGGCTGAAACTGCGAATCTCGCCATCGCTGCCTGCGACGATCAAACGGTTGCCGGCCAAAATCGGGCCATAATACACGCGTGCTTCGCGCTGTTTTTTGCCTTCTTTTAGATAACCGGGCAAGCTCACGGACCATATTTCGGAACCCTGTGAAGCATCTAGTCGTTTAAGCTTGAATTCATCTGTGACAATAAAGATAGATCTGCCAGTGACCCACACAGGGCTATACGTACCATCGTTCACAGTCCAGTTGCGTTCACCCGTTTCTTTGTTAATCGAAACTAATCGGCCAAGTTGGTTTGCAGCATATATTGTATTACCTTCGATCACTGGATCGCCCGAGATTGCCCCGACAATATTACGGGCAAGACCTTTGTGGCCTCCGGTGACAGCCGCACTCCAAACCCGTGCGCCTGATTTAATGTTCACGCCGACCAATTCACCTGAAGCAAATGGAATTGCCGCAAAATCACCCACGGCAGCCGGCGCTCCTGCACCTGACAGGCCGGTAGACGATCCACCACTTTGGATTTGCCAGCGAATGCGCCCATTGGTCAGTTCCAAAGCAACAGCCTTGTTACCCAATGTCACAGCGATGGCGGCACCATCAATGACAACCGGTGCCGCAGTAATAGATGCATTTGTCTTGTGGCGCCATTTTATACCACCGGTTGCAGGATCAAGCACTATAACCTCACCGTAACCGGTGGTCGCAACCAAAACGCCATCGCCAATTGCCAGCCCGCCACCTGAAACGTCCCCGCCTTTATCCCATGCTGGCTCAAGATTAACCGTCCAAACCGGCGCACCGGTCATGGTGAACGCCCGCGCACCGGCTTTTGCATCCAGCGTATATATGCGACCGCCTGCAATAATAGGGTCAGAAGTCAGACGTTCTTTTTTGCCGTTGCCTGCACCCATATTCTGCGCCCAGACCCGTGTCAGAGATGATCCTAAGGCCGGGTGCGATATACCATGCGTGGTATCACCGTTTTTATGTGTCCATTGTGTATAATTTTTAGCAGCGGGTGCAGATACATTGGTCACGCTTTTCGGACCAGCAGGCACAGCACCTTCTTCAATAGTAACAGGGCGTATCTCCAGCCGCTCACCTGTCAATAATTCTTCTTTTTTGGCGCAGGCACTCACCGCAAGGCCAGTAGCGATTATAAAAACCAGCGTCTTTTTGTGAACCCCTGTAATCGCCATAATGCAGAACTCTCTTATTGCCCGTTTATTTTCACCTATTGTGCAGTTTCACTGCCAGAAAGCAACTGTGATACTGCGGGTATTTCGCCACCCAATGAAACCAATAACTGGGCCGAACGCCGGCGCAGGTCAGCGGAAATATCAGGCTCGTTCAAAAGTTGTGTCAATTGTTCGATAGCACCGCTTCCATCACCTGCATCCAGTTTGGCAACCGCGATTTGTTCAAGTGCCAACGGACGAAACGCATTACCCGGTGTGGCAAGAATTTCCAGCGCCGCCATGCGTTCGTTCTGGTCCATATCATTTCCGCTTATTACCACCGCTTTGAAACGCGCCATATCACGGTAAACCTGTTTTGCTGACTCGTCATTGGCAATCGCATTCAACAACGCTAATGCCGCAACCTTTTGGCCATCTTCAACCAAAATAGCAGCCCGCTGAAATCCCAGTATATCTGTCGCGTCACCCGGCTTTGCACTTATGTTATCCAATGCAGCAATCTGTTCCGCAGCAGTCGGTTTACTCAAAGCATCCGTAAGCGCGTCACCACGTGCTTGTGCATCAACTGCCGCCTTATGGTCTGACCATTCTGAATAGACTGCCCCACCGACAATCAACACCACAAGCGCACCCGCAATCCACCCATACTTTCTGAAATAACCATAAAGCTGGTCTTTGCGTACTTCTTCGGTGACTTCTTCGATAAAGCTGTCGGTGTCGCTCATTACGTGCCTCTTGATATTTTGGCGGACACTACAAGGGAATCGGGGGGAATGCCAAGCTACTTTTAACCGCTTTCTTTGGCCTTATATGTGTGTTCATCCGCAGGAAATGACCTGTCACGCACTTCATTGGCATAACGTTCTATTGCGTCGCGCATCATATCTTCCATATTGCCATAGCGTTTGACGAAAGTCGGCACACGCGGGAATAGACCAATCATGTCTTCAAACACCAGAATTTGCCCATCACATTCAGCAGAAGCACCGATCCCGATCGTTGGTATATCAATCGCTTTTGTCACTTCATTTGCCAAACGCACAGCAACCCCTTCGACGACAACAGAAAATGCACCGGCTGCCTCAACGGCTTTAGCGTCTTCTATTACAGCATTGAATTGGTCTTGCTCACGCACAGCTTTAAACCCGCCTGCGGTGTTCATCTGTTGCGGCATCAGCCCGATATGGGCCATCACCGGTATACCGCGCGTGGACAGATATGCGATGGTTTCAGCCATTTCCCGCCCACCTTCCAGTTTAATCGCTGTGCAGTTGGTTTCCTTGATAATCCGAGAGGCGTTGCGAAATGCCACTTCCGGACTTTCCTCAAAGCTGCCAAACGGCATATCGACCACAACCAAAGCTTTATCGGCACCCCGCATCACCGCTTGGCCATGCATGATCATGTGTTCCATCGTGACACCCAATGTATTTGGCATGCCGTGAATGACCATGCCCAAACTGTCGCCGACTAGGATCATATCCGCATGTTCATCGACCAATCGCGCCACATGCGCCGTATAAGCGGTCAGACACACCAAAGGCGCACCGCCTTTTGCTGCGCGAAACGCCGGCACAGTCATTTTTTTCTTTTTGGCATAGTTTTCCGAAGCTTGATCCGGATCAGACGCTGCAAGTTTTTTGGATATTGTGCTGGTTGTGGACATGGGGGAAACCTTTTTGCTCACTTCATCAGAAGTGTTTATCTTAGGCAGCATTTCATCAGAGTTAAAGGGTTATACTAACCGTCTTCGGCTCTCATCATTGAAATAAGATTTTGCATTAATATATTCCCTAAAAGAATGACTTTTGGAAACGGGCCTTGCGAGCCCATATCAAGAGGCGTAGATTGTGCAAAATTTTATCAATAGATCCGCGCTTTTTTGGATCAATCCAAGGAGCAAAAATGCGACCCATCCCTATATTTTTAGCCTTATTGGTTTTTGCGGGCATTTCGTATTTTGTTCTGAAAGGCGGCAATACCGCCATCCCGCAAAATGATTCTACACAAAACATTAATGTGGAATCATTCCCACCCGTGTCTGTTCTTGTCTTGAAATCAACTGCCCAGACAGTGACCAGCGGTATCAAGCTACGTGGCCATACCGAGGCATTTCGCCAAATTGTGGTTCTTGCGGAAACCTCCGGCAAGGTCATTTCCAAACCTATACGCAAAGGAACACTGGTGACGGAAGGCCAGCTATTATGTGAATTGGAAGTTGGTACAAAATCCGCAGCATTGGCAGAAGCCAAAGCCCGGCTTGAAGAGGCAAAAGCGATTAACAAAGGCTCTCAAAGCCTTGTTGATAAAGGTATTATTTCCGAAACCGCCGCATTCACCCGCGAGGCTGCTTTGGAAAGTGCTCTGGCCACTGTTGACCGCGCGCAACGTGAGATGGAGGATTTGAAAATCACGGCACCTTTCTCTGGTCTATTGGAATCCGACACCGCCGAGTTCGGTTCATTCATGCAGCAGGGCTCTTCTTGTGCAACGGTATTGCAACTGGATCCGATGAAGCTGGTTGGCAATGCCACCGAACAACAAGTCGCCGACATTATTGCAGGCGCACAAGCCGGTGCCCGGTTATTGTCCGGACGCGAGGTTGAGGGTAACGTGACATTCGTGTCACGGCGTGCTGACAGCATTACCAAAACATTCCGCGTCGAAGTCACTGTACCAAACAGTGACGACAAGTTGCGTGATGGCTCTACCGCCGATATCTTTATCGCCCTATCCGGGAAAAAAGGCCATTTGTTACCGCAATCATCCCTTACTCTGAACCAAGACGGTATAATGGGCATTCGCGCAGTAGAAGACGGGAAAGCCAAATTTATTCCAGTTCAGGCAATTCGTGACAATGTCGAAGGTATATGGGTTGCCGGCCTGCCTGCACAATTAGACATCATTATTGTGGGGCAAGAATACGTGACCGACGGGCGTGACGTAGCCGTGACCTATAAAGAAGGTGATTAAATCATGATCGGTATCGTCGATTGGGCGTCCGCAAGGGCGCGAATGATCATTACCTTTATCGTCATGTCACTGGCCGCCGGTTGGCTTGCATACACAGGCCTGCCCAAAGAAGGCGAGCCGGATATTGATGTGCCGTTTCTTTTTGTATCCGTGCCTTTTCCCGGTATTTCAGCAGAAGACTCGGAAAAGTTAATCATCAGGCCGCTTGAAACCGAACTGAAAGATCTCGAAGGCCTTAAAACCATGACCGCAAATGCGGCCGAAAACTATGGCGGCATCGGTTTGGAGTTTGAATTCGGTTGGGAAAAAGACGCGGTAATCGCCGAAGTTCGCGACAAGGTTAATAAGGCCGAAGCGGATTTTCCCGATGGGGCCGAACAATATACCATCAGCGAAGTAAACTTCTCGCAATTCCCGATTATCGTGGTTTCACTGTCAGGCGCCGTGCCCGAGCGCACGTTATTGCGCGTAGCAAAACAATTGCAAACAGATCTGGAAGGCCTGCCGCAGGTACTGGAGGCAGGTCTTGCCGGCCACCGTGACGAAATGCTCGAAGTGCTGATCGATCCGTTGAAACTTGAAGCCTATAACGTAACCGCAGGCGAATTATTGGCCGCGGTACGCAATAACAATCAATTGATCGCAGCGGGTGAGGTGGAAACCAAACGCGGTGCTTTTGCCGTTAAAATCCCATCATCTTTCAGCGAGGCCAAGGACGTTTACGATCTACCTGTAAAAGTCAACGGCGACAGTGTGATCACCCTAGGAGATCTGGCCGAAATACGTCTGACATTCGAGGATCGCTTGGGCACTGCGCGCTATAACGGTGCATCGACTGTTGCCTTGCAAATCGTCAAGCGCAAAGGGGCCAATCATATTGAGACCGCAAAACTTGTGCGTGAAAAAGTATCCCATAAAATGAAAAGCTGGCCGACAGAGCTAAAGCAGGCCATCCGTGTGGACTTCACCCTTGACCAGTCAAAACAAGTTGAAGGCATGGTCAGCCAGTTGGAAGGCTCGGTTCTGACCGCTATCATCCTTGTGATGATCGTGATTTTGGGCGCATTAGGTGTGCGCTCTGCTCTCTTGGTGGGTTTTGCAATCCCGACTTCTTTTCTGTTGGCTTTTGCCTTTATGGCTTTGGCAGGCCTAGCTATTTCAAACATGGTGATGTTTGGCCTTATTCTGGCAGTTGGCATGCTGGTCGACGGGGCCATTGTTGTGGTCGAATACGCTGACAAGCGCATCAAACAGGGCGTCGGGCCGATGCATTCCTATGTGGCCGCCGCCAAACGGATGTTCTGGCCGATCATATCGTCCACAGCCACCACGCTTTGCGCCTTTTTGCCGATGCTGTTCTGGCCCGGCATCCCCGGCGAATTCATGCGTAACTTACCGATCACCCTGATCTATGTCTTATCCGCATCGCTGTTGGTCGCACTGGTTTATCTGCCCGTCGTTGGCGGTGTCGCAGGCCGGATTACGCGGACATTGGAGCATATATCGCAGTACCTTCATGAAAACCTGCGCCTGAGTTACCGTCTGGTTCTATTTGCGGTTGCCGCCATAGCACTGGCAAGCGCGGTCATGTTGGTCATCAATGGCATAATGGTTGCGGCTTTTGGTGCGATAATTATAGGGTTTGCCCTGTCCGCAATTGGTGGATCACTGACCGCCCCAAAGGAAATCATCGAGCGAGACCGCACAAAACGCACCCCGTTTGGTAAGTTTATCTTTGGCATTGTCAGATCACCATTCTCATCAGCTCTAGCGGTTTTTACCACCTTCGCTTTTGTTTTCATTACCTTCATGACATTCATTGAAAACAACAAAGGCGTTGAGTTTTTCGTCGATACAGAGCCTGAAAATGGCATCGTATATGTGCGGGCACGTGGCAACCTGTCATTAGAGGAAAAGGATGATCTCGTTCGCCTGGTTGAGCAAAAAATCCTGGTTGTGAACGGTGTGAAATCCGTGTTCTCTTTCGCTGGTGAAGGTGGATTAAACCAAAACACCGGTGGTGCCCAAGCACCTGTTGATACAGTAGGGCAAATCCAGTTCGAGCTGGATGACTGGAAAGTTCGCGGCACAGGCACCGGTAATGCGATAATTGAAAACATAAACCAAGTTACAAAGGCCATCCCCGGTATACGTGCTGAAACCTTGGTTGAAAAAAATGGCCCCGCCACCGGGAAACCTCTGAATTTGCGCGTCAAAGGCGATAATTGGGAAAACATATTGGAAGCTGCAGGTATTGTGCGTGCCAAGTTTGACGAATGGCAAGGTCTGACTGATATTGAGGACACGCGTCCACTGCCCGGCATCGACTGGCAGATCAATGTAGATGTGGAAGAAGCCGGCCGTTACGGTGCCGATGTGGCAGCCGTAGGCGCAATGGTGCAATTGGTGACACGTGGATTGCTGCTGGATACAATGCGTGTCGACAGTTCCGAAGAAGAGATCGACATTCGGGTACGCGTCCCTGAAAAAGACCGTATCCTATCGATGTTGGATACGATGCGTGTGCGTACGGTCAATGGGCTGATCCCTTTGTCCAACTTCATTAATCGCACACCCGTACCAAAGCTTGCCCAAATCAACCGCGTTGACGGTGAGCGGTATTTCGATGTGAAGGCAGATGTTCTGGAGGGTGTGAATTCCAACGCGGAAATCGCCAAATTGACCACATGGATGGAAAACGGTGCAGAACTGCCAAAAGGTATTGAATGGGAATGGTCAGGCTCTCAGGAAGACCAGGAAGAAAGCCTTGCGTTCCTGCAAATGGCATTTTTGGGCGCATTAGGGTTGATGTTTGTTATTCTGCTGACGCAATTCAACAGCTTTTACAACTCGTTTCTGGTTCTGCTGGCCGTGGTTTTATCTACCGCTGGCGTGCTGATCGGAATGATGGTGATGGGTCAACCCTTCTCGGTCATCATGACAGGTACAGGGATCGTGGCATTGGCGGGAATTGTTGTGAACAACAATATTGTGTTGATTGACACATATCAGGAAAAATCGCGCGAAATGCCAAAGCTGGAAGCGATATTGCAAACCGCCGAAGCACGTATCCGCCCGGTTTTGCTGACAACGATCACCACAATGGCAGGCCTCACACCGATGATGCTGGGTATATCCATCGACTTTGGTGCAGGCGGCTATAGTATCGATGCCCCCACTGCCCTTTGGTGGAAACAACTGGCAACTGCGGTGGTTTTCGGGCTTGGCATCGCAACGGTTCTAACACTAATTCTGACCCCGGCCATGCTGGCGCTTCGTGTCTGGGTTGTGGCAATAGCAAAATACATTTACGCGCGCATACAAAAGCGTGCCCCTAAAACTCTGCACGACATTGCTTATGAAGATATTGCAAAATAAGGATTTTTGTAGTATAATTCGTCTTAGTCGCCTTGTACCAGTGAAACGTTTTGCAAGAACAAAATACGTGATCTGGTACTTGGATTGGCGATAAGTATTGTTTTTGTATTGGAGGAATTTGTGTGAAACTCCGCGTTATGACTTTGCTGCTCTGCTTGGCCGGAACACATGTACTGGCCCATGGCGGCGTTGTTCACAGTGACAACACTGAAGCCGAACAACATCTACTGAAATCTATCCTAACCACGCCCTCGCAACCTATTTATTCAAATCTTGGCGGGCCATTTCAATTAACTGATCATAACGGCAATCAACGCACCGAAGTAAACCCTGATGGCCATATGCAGCTGTTGTTCTTTGGTTCTGCGGATTGCAGTACAATATGCACTGTAGCCTTGCCTGTTATGGGCGAGGTTGTAACCGGTCTGGCGAAACAGAATCTGACTGTAACACCTGTATTGATCACGATTGACCCTGTAAGGGACACAGTCGCGTCAATGGGACCTGCACTGAAAGAGTTTCACCCTGATTTTATCGGATTAACGGGCAGTTTACCTGAACTGCAAATCGCATATGATCTTTATGCCATTGAACATGAGGTCCTCTTTACCGACCCCGAGTTGGGTGACATTTACGCACACGACAGCAATATCTATCTATTGGATGCAAATGGAAATTATCTGACATATGTGCCACAAAACATGTCAATAAAAAGCATTGAGAAAATTGTGCTCGAATATGCGGGTGCAGGCTCTTAAAAATTTTCGATTAACCCGTTACGACAGATAAAGATGGTCTTTTGACTAGGCCACATCTTCCTCATCCGCCAATTGACGTTGCCACATGGTTGCATACCGCCCTTCATGCGCCAGCAACTCGTCATGTGTGCCTTTTTCTGTCACATGGCCGTCTTCCAGCACGATAATCAAATCCGCATCCACCACAGTTGACAGGCGGTGCGCAATGGTAATCACGGAACGTCCCTGTCCCATCTGGCGCAAGCTTTCCTGAATATCGCGTTCGGTTTCCGTGTCCAGCGCCGAAGTTGCCTCGTCCAGCAACAGAATTGGCGGATTTTTCAGCAATGTCCTAGCAATCCCTACCCGCTGTTTTTCACCGCCCGATAGTTTCAAGCCGCGTTCACCCACTGTGGTTTGATACCCATCAGGCAGGCCCATCACGAAATCATGGATCTTGGCCGCTTTTGCCGCCTCTACAATCTCTGCTTGGCTGGCACCATCACGACCATATGCAACATTATATCCAATGGTGTCGTTAAACAGGACAGTATCTTGGGGGACGATACCGATTAAACTATGCAAACTGTTTTGGGTGATGTCGCGCACGTCCTGCCCATCTATAAGCAAGGCCCCCGCATTTACATCGTAAAATCGAAACAGCAGCCGCCCGATGGTTGACTTGCCCGAACCGGACGGCCCAACGATTGCAACAGTTTGCCCGGGCTTTAGCGTAAGATTAAAACCCTTCAGGATAGGACGATTATCGTTATAGGCAAAATCCACGTTATCAAAGACAACTTCACCGCCCGATACGATCAAATCCTTGGCGTCTGTTTTGTCCAACACTTCGGCTGGTTGTTCCAGAAGATCAAACATTTCACCCATATCAACCAAGGACTGGCGTATCTCCCGGTAAACCGTACCCAAAAAGTTCAGCGGCATGGTAATCTGGATCATATAGGCATTAACCATAACAAAATCACCGACTGTCATATCACCGCGATCAACTCCGATAGCAGCCATCACCATCACCAGTATCAAGCCCAATGTGATGAAAAACGATTGCCCGAAGTTCAAAAAGCCCAATGTGTAATTGGTTTTCAAGGCCGCAGATTCATAACCGCGCATACTGTCATCATAACGCAAAGCTTCGCGTTCTTCCGCGCCGAAATATTTAACCGTTTCAAAGTTCAACAAACTGTCGATCGCTTTTTGGTTTGCATCCGCATCCAGATCGTTCATCTCTTTACGAATGCGCACCCGCCATTCAGTGACCTTGAAGGTAAACCACACATAAAGAGCAATCGTCACAACCACCACAGCCAGATACCAGACATCGAACAGGTAGAACAAAATACCGCCTACAAACACCAGTTCCAATATCAGCGGGCCGATTGAAAACAGCATAAAGCGCAGCAAAAACTCGACCCCTTTCACACCGCGTTCAATAATCCGGCTTAATGCACCGGTTTTGCGGCTGATATGATAGCGCAAAGACATCCGGTGAATATGGCGAAATGTTTCCAGAGCCAGTTGCCGCAGCGCGCGTTGTGCAACACGTGCAAAAATCACATCACGCAACTGGTTGAACCCGACGCTCATAAGACGGGCAACACCGTATGCTATGGTCAGACCAACGGCACCTGCGGTTAGCATGAAAATGGTATCGGGACCGCCGTGATCCGGTGCCATTGCATCAACAGCACCTTTATAGAAAAACGGCGTCATTACACTGATTACTTTGCCGACTATCAGAGCAAGTAGCGACAGGACCACACGCACCTTGACCCAAGCCTTATCTGCCGGCCACAGATAGGGCGTAACCTTATGAATTACATTCATGGCTTGTTCTTTGTTAACGCTGGTCTGGGTGATAATAGACGCCATGTGATCTCCTGCCCGACTTATTTATGTTGGACAGATAGGATTGGCCAGCGTTAGTTTGGTAAATCGAATACCTGACCCGGGTAAATCAGGTCCGGGTCTTTGATACGGTCACGGTTGGCATCATATATCTGCACATAGCGAATACCGTCACCGTAGCGCTTTTCCGCCAATGCCCATAAGGTATAACCCGGTTGTATCGTAACACTTGCGGGCTGCCCGTTATCGGCGTTTGCAACAAGTGTGGTTGCTTCGCGTTTAAACGGGCTTTGCACACGTTCCGTAACGGCACCTGCACTGTCAATACTGTCAACACGCAAAGCGTAAATACCTTCGGGAACATCCGATAAGGTGATTTTCCATTGGCCGTTATCAGTTACTTTTTGAACATTTGCAGGCTTGTTATCCAGATAGACCCGTATAAAATCATCGCTGCTGCCGCGCCCTGCAATAACTACATCGCCCAAATCGTCATAGACGATTGTATCCAGCGACAAGCCGGTTGCAGCACTTGCAATTTGTGCTTCGGGTTCCGTATTTTCCGCAAGAGTTTCAACACCAGGTTCTTCGTTGCTTGCAGGTGCGATAACTTCAACACCTTCGGGCTTTGCCACAACCAGTTTCGGGGCAACGACCGCTTCAGGCTGGAACGGCATAACCAAAACCTTGTCGGTAGACGTCACGTCTTCACCAGTGGTCTGTTTTTGTACCAACCCCAGTTCGCGCGGTGTTTCCGACGGCTCAATATCAAGCAAGGCCACAAAAGCACCGGTTTTATCCGCTTGCGCTTCTCCGACAATTTCTCCGTCCAGAACAATGTCGACATTTGCATTTGCCTCGGCTTGTCCCGCGACAACTGTCGATCCGGTTTTATCAATGCGTACCAGATCAAGACTTGGGGAAGCCGGCTCGGCAATAGCATTTGCCGTATCAATTTGTTCTTGCTCTGGCTGCGGTTCGGTTTGGGTTTCCGTGGCCTCATCAGCGGCAGTCGCAATTGTCGTCTGCGATGATTGTTCGGGTTGCGTTTGTGTCACAGGCACAGATTCAACAACTATACTTGTCTCATCTTTTTGCATTACGAAATATAGTGCGACAACGGCGGCTATTGCCGTAGCTGCGGCTACGCCTATTACCAGTCCTGATCCCTTCGCATTTGCCAAACTCTTTCCCTTTCACTCTGCGTCTTCAACATGTTACATAAAATCCACATCAAATCAAAAACAGATTTTCGTTAGAGGCTACACCATGTCAATAAAACCACAACACTCTGTCTGCGTTTTCTGCGGGTCACGCCCCGGAAAGAACCCGACGTTTATGCATACTGCTACTGAAATCGGCAATTTATTGGCACAAAACAACCTGCGTTTGGTATATGGCGCCGGTGACGTCGGGCTGATGGGTGCCGTTGCCAATGCGTGTCAGCAGGCTGGCGGAAATATCTTTGGTGTGATCCCCACCCATTTACTGGCTTTAGAGGTTGGAAAAACCGATCTTACCCAGTTTATCGTCACCGAAAACATGCATGAGCGCAAAAAGCTGATGTTCATGAATTCTGATGCGATCATCACCCTGCCGGGCGGAGCAGGATCGCTGGATGAGCTGTTTGAAGTCCTGACATGGGCGCAATTGGGCCAGCATACAAAACCGATTTTTCTATTGAATGTTGATGGTTATTGGGATCCTCTTATAACCTTGATTGATCATCAGATCGCACTGGGTTTTGCCGACCCGTCATTTCGCGATTTGTTGCAGGATTTTAATTCGGTTGATGCCCTTATGGCTAAACTCAATCAAGACCTTTCACGGCGCAATGCTTCATAAGAATAAAGCGCCAATGCGATCCATATCAATCCAAAAGCAATAAAATGCCAACGGGTAAACGGCTCCATAAAGATCAATGTACTGATGCCGAATTGTATCGTCGGGTTCAGGTATTGTACCAAGCCCACACTGGCCAGTGTCAGGCGTTTCATCGCATATGACATCAACACCAATGGACCAGCCGTCATAGGGCCTGCCAACATCAATAATCCCGTCTCCCAGCCCTGACCAAAATAGCCGCCCGTGCGCCCAACCAGCCCGGTCCAGTCATCGAAATGCACACCCCAAAGCCAGATCAGGGCCAATGGGGTTAAAATAATCACTTCCCCCATGACGGAAACAACGGGGCCGATTGTCAGGAATTTCTTACACACACCGTAAAGCCCCAAAGTAGTCGCCAGAAACAGCGAAATCCAAGGAGCCGCCCCTAGCCCTGTGGTTAAAAGACAAACCGCAAATGCAGCCAGCCCAACTGCAAACCACTGTAGGCGCATCAGGCGCTCGCCCAAAAACAGATAGCCGAACAACACCGCAACCAACGGGAAAATATAATATCCCAACGAGCTTTCCACCAAACGCTCGATCTGGATAGATAAAATATAGACAAACCAGTTCATCGACACCATCAATGCGGCAATAGCTACAATCAGTACCGCGCGCTTGTTACGCAAAAGCACTCCCACCTCGCCCAGACGTTTGGAATAAGCCAAAAGTCCGAACAGGAATACCAAAGACCAGACCGTGCGGTGGCTTAGAACTTCTAATGGCGGGACATGTGCGATCAGTTTGTAATAGAGGGCTGCAAACCCCCAAATCACACAAGCTGTGACCATCGCGACAATGCCTTTGGTTTGCTCTGACATGCCTTAACCCAACAAATATTCAAATGAAAACCCCGCCGGTCGAACCGACGGGGCTTTGAAACGCTAGGCACATCCTTAAGCGAACTTAAGGCCTCCCAGTGCGGCAGCGTAAAACTGTAGCGACAGAATGCGCAATTTTCAACCAAAGTCAACAAATATTCTTTATGCCCAATTGTCGGACAAATCAGTATTAACTGCGTGAAAATCATACAATCTTTATAAAATAGGCCCGCTGAATATCAGCAGGCCCGCATTCAAACTTTTGTGGCCGCCTTATGCGCCGGCTAAACGCCCTGCTACATTTTCCCAGTTCACCAGATTGTCCAGGAAGTTTGAGATATAAACCGGACGTTTATTGCGGAAATCAATGTAATAGGAATGCTCCCAAACATCACAACCCAACAATGCAGTTTGACCAAAACAAAGCGGGTTCACGCCGTTTTCGGTTTTTGTAACAGCAAGACCACCATCTGCGTTTTGCACCAGCCAGCACCAGCCTGAACCGAATTGACCGGCACCTGCTGCACCAAAATCAGCTTTGAATTTGTCGACAGACCCAAAGCTGTCAACGATTGCCGCTTCCAGTTCAGAAGGCATCGCACGACCGTTTGGCCCCATCATTTCCCAAAACTGGTTATGGTTCCAAAGCTGGCTGATATTGTTGAAAATACCGTTTTGTGCCACGGATGACGCATCATAAGTCCCTGTGATAATCTCTTCCAGCGATTTGTCGGCCCATTCAGTGCCTTCAATCAGCTTGTTACCGTTGGTGACATATGCATTGTGGTGCAGGTCATGGTGGAATTCCATCGTTTCCTTGGACATGCCGCCTGCGGCAAGTGCGTCATGGGCGTATGGAAGGTCGGGAAGTTCAAAAGCCATCGTAGTATCCTCATCTGTTGGAATATTTTGTCTGGGATGAATATACCCGAAAGACAGCCCAAGGAAAGCGGGATTTTCCTAAATCGGCAAAGCCACGATCGCAACACGGCGACCTTCGGACAACAGCACGTTATAAGTACGGCATGCAGCGGGTGTAGCCATCAGTTCATAGGGCACACCAGCCTTTTCCAGTTTTTTCTTGGCTGCCGCAGGTAACAACGCAATTTCTGCGCCTGTACCGACAAATATCACATCAAAATCATCCACGACCGCTACGACAGACGCCCAGTCGGACAAGCCTTTCCAGGGTGTGATCCCAGCGGGTAATATTGCCAAAGGCCCGTCGTGAACAGCTTCATTCACCCGAAAATATCCCGGTGCATAAGCATCAATAGGGGGCTGGCCGGCATAGGTTATTTCTGTCAGTTGCATACCGGTTCAATATCCCCAAACAGGCAGGCCCGCAAGTGCACTGGCTGCGATCAATACATATGCGACGCGCCTGTAAATATGCTCTTTTTCCGGATTAAAAACACGTTGCCCGATCAACCCCGCAATCGCATAAGGCACAGTTAGTACCAGTCCAATTACAAGCGGTACAAGAACGATCAGCCCTTTTATGGCAAACATCACAAATGTCATTATATCGACCAAAAACAGATACATCATCGTATTGCCCCGCACCACTTGCGGGGCACGTGGGCTGGACATGTAGGACAGGATCACAGGTGGCCCCGGCAAGGCGGCAACCCCGCATAAAAACCCGCTGATCACACCGACAATACCTGTCATCAGAACCCCCAGTGGATTGCGATACCGCCACCCGCTGGCCAGAAGAACCAACAGACCCAGCGCCAATAGTGAAATCAACCAGCGAAACACAATCGGGTCAAGCCGTGTCAGCAGGTAAATCCCGAACGGCAGCCCAATAACAGCACCCATACCCAACAACCCGACATCGCGTGGTTCACCGTCTCGCCAAGCGCGCGGCAACAATGCAATTGGCCCGAACAAATCAAAAGTCATCATTATCAAAATGGCGTGAATGGGCTCTACCACAAGGGCGGCAATCGGTACGAACACCATCGCTGTGCCAAAGCCTGCAAAGCCGCGCACGATGCCAGCGGCAAAGGCCGCTATAATAAGAACAGGCAGGCCATCAAAAGATAAAGCCTGCCAGATCATATTCATTTAAGCATCAATATCGGCGAATTGCGTGCCTGCGCGGCCATCGTTGACTTTGTCCCAGTCGCGTTTCACACCCAAACGCAGCAAGATAGCCGAGGCTACGAACACAGATGAATACGTCCCAACAATCACACCCCAGATCATTGCGAAAACAAAGCCGTGGATCACATCACCCCCAAGCACAAACAGTGATATCAGTGCAATCAGCGTGGTAAGCGAGGTCATCACAGTACGTGACAGGGTTTCATTGATCGACATGTTCAACACGTCTTTCAGCGGTTTCTTTTTATACTTACGCAGGTTTTCCCGCACCCGGTCAAACACAACAACCGTATCGTTCAGCGAATAGCCGACGATTGTCAAAAGGGCCGCGATAATCGCAAGGTCGAATTTGATCTGCAACACGCTGAATATCCCGATGGTCAGGACGATATCATGTACAAGGGCCGCAACCGCTCCCACTGAAAACTGCCATTCAAACCGCAGCCAGATGTAAAACAGCACCGCGGCAATCGCCAAAATAACCGCAATAACAGCAGTTTGTATCAATTCGCCGGAAACTTTCGGGCCGACGCTGTCTATTTGCGGAAAGCTCATAGTCGGGTCAACTTCGATCAGCGCATTTTTAACCGACTTGATAGTATCAACGGTTGCCGCTTCCGCACCTGCTTGCGCTTCAATCCGGATTTGCGACACATTCGATACAGCACCGGTTAATTGTGCGGCAGGATCAATCACCTGCGTGATCGATACATCGCCCAATCCAAGTGGTTGAAGTGCGGCACGGTATGCAACAATATCAACCGGGTTTTGCGCGTCAGTGCGGATCGTCGTCCCGCCCCTGAAATCAATCCCGTAATTAAGACCCATCATAAAAAACAAAACCACAGATGCGATCATCGCCAAAGCCGATGCGCCCAAAGTCAGTTTCGACAGTTTGAAAAAATCCAGCGATGTATCAGAGGGAACCAGTTTCAATCTCATTTTCTCTCTCCTACACTTCGATTTCTTTAGGACGCCGACGGCCCATATAAATGGAGATCAACAAACGTGTCACCCAGATCGCGGTGAACACCGATGTGACAATACCCAATCCCAGCGTAATGGCAAAGCCACGCACAGGCCCGGATCCCATCACAAACAGGATTACAGCGGCAATCAACGTGGTGATATTCGCATCAATAATCGCACTGAATGCACGTTCATACCCCAGCTCGATTGCGCGCACAGGGTTCTTACCACCCTTCAATTCTTCGCGAATACGCTCAAACACCAGCACATTGGCGTCCACCGCCATCCCGATAGTCAGCACGATCCCCGCGATACCGGGCAATGTCAGCGTAGCACCGATCATCGACAGCAACCCAAAGATCAAACCTACGTTGATTATTAAAGCCGTATTGGCAAACACGCCGAACAGGCCATAAGACAATACCATAAAGATCAAAACTGCAGCAAAGGCCACAAGACAGGCCAGAGCACCTGCGTCAATGCTGTCTTGCCCCAATTCCGGGCCAATGGTGCGTTCTTCCAGATATGTTACCTTGGCAGGCAAAGCACCTGCCCGCAGTTGGATTGCCAATTTTGTGGTTCCGGCCACATCAAACTGACCTGTGATAATACCAGAACCACCGGGAATATGGCTTTGAATGGTCGGTGCAGAAAGCACTTCGCCATCCAGTACAATGGCAAATGCCTGGCCGATATTATTCGCGGTATATTCACCGAAAAGACGACCGCCCGTCGGATTCAGGCGAAACGAAATAGCCGGCCGATTATTCTGGTCAAATGATGGTTGCGCATCGACCAGATGGTCGCCGGTTATAGTTGCGGTCTTTTCCAATATAAAAAACATGGCTTTGTCTTCGACATCCGGCAGTAAAATCTGGCGTGATTGCAACCGCGCTTCAGGATCGGATGTGCGGCCAAGTACGGGGTGAAACGTCAGTTTAGCCGTTTTCCCGATTAATTCCTTCAATTCTTCCGCAGAGCCGATACCCGGCACCTGGATCAACACGCGCCGATCCCCCTGACGTAGAATTGTTGGCTCACGCGTCCCTGCTTCATCGACACGGCGCCGGATAATTTCCAAAGATTGCGCCATTGTGCGCTGATCCGTGGCCAGACGTTCCGCTTCGGACAGGCGAATAACAATATCCTCGCCGTCGGATGAAACATCAATGTCATGTGCGCCAACATTGGACAGGCTGGCGACAGGGCTTGCCAATGTGCGCACTTTCGCTACTGCCGCTTCCATTGCAACGGGTTTGGATATCCGCACACGCAATTCAAGATCGTTTCCGTCTTGCCGGCGGATTGTACCGACGGTTTCACGCTCCTCGCGCAAAGCGTCGCGTACTTCGGGCCAATAGCTGTCAATACGCTCGGCATAAACATCCCCGACTTGAACTTCAGCCAAAAGATGCGCACCACCACGTAAATCCAAACCTAGGTTCACCAGTGCTGACGGCATCCACGAAGGCCATTGTTCAGATAATGCGGTTAATTCCGGCGTAACGGGTACACCTGTCTCTAAAACTGCTTCGGCATCATTTGACTGTTCCACAGTTGTGTAGAACATATTTGGAATAGCCATCAGAATCCCAATGGCGCATACGCTCCATATCAGGAGTTTCTTAGTCTTGGAAAACTGGAGCATCCGCCCGCCTTTTAGTCTAAATTATTTTGCTGGATCAGTCTTGTTGATAACTGTTTGGATCGTATGCTGAACAACTTTAACTTTTACGCCGGTCGCAATTTCAACCTCGACTTCGTTGTCGGAACCCACTTTGGTCACCTTGCCCATCAGGCCGCCCGCAGTGACAACCCGGTCACCCTTGCGCAAAGCTTCAACCATAGCGCGGTGTTGTTTCACTTTCTTTTGCTGAGGACGGATCATCAGAAAATACATGATTGCGAAAATCAGAATCAGTGGAATAAAGCTTGTGATGCCGCTGGCACCGCCTGCGGCTTGGGCATAAGCTGGGCTTACAAACATGGGATTAGTCCTTTTGTCATTCGGCAGGTTGTTTCTGCCCATTTCAATCCCGCGGACAGTATCTTTAACATTTAAAGAAGACAAGCCGCGTTGGTGGGTTTTATGTGGGGTAAAAACCGCCCAATTCAAGCTTTTTTACAACCTGCCCGAACAAGCTGGTTTAATCCACTGTAAACTTGGCTATAAGCCACCATATATATGGTATATACGAACTTAAACATTATCAGGTGATCCCCATGCATGATATCCGCGCCATCCGCGAAAACCCCGACGCTTTCGACGCAGCCCTTGCCATGCGCGGTGCAGCCCCGATGTCTGCCGAAATTCTGGCAATCGACGAAAGCCGCCGTGCAAAAATAACCAGTGCCGAGCAAGCACTGGCCGAGCGTAACGCCGCATCAAAAGAAGTCGGACGCGCCAAAGCACAAGGTTTGGACGAAGAGTTTGAACGCCTGCGCCTGCTGGTTGCAGACAAAAAGACGGAAATCGCAGCTTTGGATGAAGAAGCCAAAGCAGAAGATGACAAGTTACGTGACTTATTGATGACACTGCCCAACAGCCCATTTGAAGATATACCCTTGGGTAAAGACGAAAATGACAATGTGGAAATCCACCGCTGGGGCATGCCGCTATCTCTGCACTTCCCGCCGAAAGAACATTTTGACATACCGGCCGTCCAGGGCGGCATGGACTTTGAGCTTGCCGCCAAAATCAGCGGCTCTCGCTTTGTCATTCTTTCAGGTGCAGTGGCTCGTGTTCACCGCGCTTTGGCACAATTCATGCTCGACACCCATATCAACGAAAACGGTTTAACCGAAGTCAACACACCTGTAATTGTACGTGATGAAGCAATGATCGGCACAGGCCAGTTGCCGAAATTCGCCGAAGACAGCTATCAGACCACCAACGGATGGTGGCTGGTGCCAACCTCTGAAGTGCCGCTTACCAACATCGTTGCAGGCACAATTCAAGACGACGCGGCCCTACCCCACCGCTTTGTTGCCCATTCCCTATGTTTCCGCTCGGAAGCAGGCAGCGCCGGGCGTGATACATCCGGCATGCTGCGCCAACATCAGTTCGAAAAAGTCGAAATGGTCAGCATCACAAAACCCGAAGACAGCCTCGACGAGCTGAACCGCATGACCAAATGCGCCGAAGGTATTCTGGAAAAACTGGGCCTGCCCTACCGCACCGTTGTTCTATGCACAGGCGATATGGGCTTTGGCGCACGTCGCACCCACGACATCGAGGTTTGGTTGCCGGGACAAGACACTTATCGCGAAATTTCCAGCTGTTCTGTCTGCGGTGATTTTCAAGCACGCCGCATGAACGCACGTTTCCGCCGCGACGGTGAAAAGAAACCGGAATTTGTCCACACCCTGAACGGCTCGGGCCTGGCCGTAGGCCGCTGCCTGATCGCGGTGCTGGAAAACGGCCAGCAGAAAGACGGGTCAGTGGAACTGCCCGCAGTTCTGCGTGGCTACACGGGTGGCAAGACACGCATCAACAAGGAGGGTAAGCTGGTTTAATACCGGCTTATTCTTCCCCCAGAACCGTTTTGCCAACGGCCGCATCGGTTGCCTGATATTCCATCGCAGCAATCAGATTTTCCAACGTGATTGCCCCCATATGTCTGGTGCCGGTTACCCGCAAGCTACCCTTGTCCAACATAGACGAGACTTCCGCCAACAGATTATGCTGCCCTATCATATCAGCCGTTTGGTGCATTGATCTGGCAAACATCATTTCCCAATGCAGCGACAGACATTTGCCCTTCATTGGTATCACATCCAGGGATACCGGATCATCAATCAGGCAAATTTTACCGTCTACGGCCGCAGCTTCTATAATTTGTGCTAAATGTTTATCCGTATGGGTCAAGGCCGCAGTATAATTTACCGGCCCGACACCCAAAGCGGCAATTTGCGCCGCCAGCGGTTCACGGTGGTTAATCACATGATGCGCCCCCAAATCCTTACACCACGCAATCGTTTCATCACGTGAAGCCGTGGCGATAATCGTCAGACCGGTCAGGGCTTTAGCCAACTGGATCAAGATTGACCCAACACCGCCCGCACCGCCAACAACCAGCAAAACACCCTTGTCACTACCGTCACGCTTGATCGCAAGACGTTCAAACAGGATTTCCCACGCAGTAATACTGGTCAACGGCATCGCTGCTGCCTGACCGAAACTCAGGCTTTTCGGTTTTGGCCCGACAATGCGTTCATCGACAAGCTGCTTGTCGGCAAATGACCCGTCTCGTGTGATATCGCCGGCATAAAACACCGCGTCACCCACCTTGAACAGTGTCACATCCGCACCCACCGCTTCAATAATACCGGCAGCGTCATAGCCCAGAATTTTGGGTTGACCCGCTTCCGGACTGACCCGACCCCGCACCTTTACATCAACGGGGTTAATCGCAACGGATGCGACCTTCACAAGCAGATCACGCGGGCCCACTTGCGGCTCATCCTTTTCAATTTCCATCAGATATTCTGCATTCGGGGCGGTAATCTCTTCGGTAAACCCATAAGCGCGCATCGTTTTCTCCATTTTTGTAATGCTTTTTGCCATGAAATCATTTAAGGCTAAAAATTACAAGTAAGTACAATTATGTGCTATAGGTACATATAGTATACTATAACGGAGATTTTCATGCTGGATCACCCCAATTCACAATGTGCCGTTGCATCCGCATTGGATGTTATCGGCGGCAAATGGAAAGGCGTTGCCCTTTATCACCTGCTGGCAGGCACCAAACGCTTCAACCAACTCAAACGCGATGTAGGCGACGTTTCCCAACGCATGCTGACCAAACAATTGCGCGAATTGGAAGCGGACGGGCTGATTGCGCGCAAAGTCTACGCGGTCGTCCCCCCCAAAGTCGAATACAGCCTGACCCCAAAGGGCGAGACCCTGCGCCCGTTGCTGGAATTCTTGCGCATGTGGGGCAAAATCCACGTGGAAAAAACCGCGCAGGCATCAGCATTGGAGAAGATATTATAACCAACAACCCGCCCCCACCCGCCATTGCCTCTTCCCACCAGAGAACCGATAGTGTAGCAAATCGGTAACTTTGAAATCAGGCAATTACATATGCGTATTCTCATCACCAACGACGACGGCATCAGGGCTCCAGGCTTGGAGGTCATGCTTGAAATTGCAACTGAACTTGCAGGACCAGATGGCGAAGTCTGGACAGTTGCCCCCGAAGCCGAACAATCGGGCGTCGGACACGCCATTTCATTCGTCAATCCAATGCGGGTTTTTCACAACGCCCCGCGCACAGTTGCCGTAGACGGCACACCGGCCGATTGTGTTCTGGCAGGCATAAGCGAAGTAATGGACAACAGGCCGGACCTGATACTGTCTGGCATTAACCGGGGTAATAATGCGGCGCAAAACACGCTTTATTCAGGAACAATCGGTGCTGCAATGGAAGGCGCGTTGCACGGTATAAATTCCATTGCCCTGTCGCAGTTCTTTGGCCCCGACAACCGTGATCTGGATGACCCGTTCGAAACTGCACGCGCCAAAGGTGCTGATGTTATCCGGGGTATATTGGCCGCCGACACCTGGGGACAGGCCCCGTATGGTCTGTTTTACAATGTAAACTTCCCCCCCGTTCCCGCCCCGAGCTGCAAAGGCACGCAGGCAGTTTCCCAAGGCTTCCGCAGCAATACGGATTTCTATGCCGTTGCCGAAACCGGCCCGAACGGGCGTCGGTATTTATGGGTTACGATGGGCTCGCAACATGTAGCCACCAAGCCCGGTACAGATGTTCACGCCAATCTGGAAGACTACATATCGGTTACACCGATGCATGCCGATTTGACCTGCCATAACAGCCTGACAAAACTTCAAGAGGCATTCAAATAATGCTCAGCCCCGAAGCACAGATGCAATTCCTGCTGATGCTGCGTAACAAAGGCGTGCCCGACAAAGTGCTGTCAGCGATGGAACAAGTCCCGCGCGACATGTTCGTTGATGGCCATTTCAAAGCCCACGCACTAGAGGACATGGCCCTGCCGATTGACGCAGGTCAAACCATCAGCCAGCCCAGCGTCGTGGCCCGCATGACCGACGCACTCGATATCGGTCCACGCGACAAGGTTCTGGAGATAGGAACCGGCTCGGGCTATCAGGCTGCGATCCTGTCTCACCTTGCACGACGCGTATATTCCGTTGAACGGCACCGTCTATTATCAATCAAGGCGCGCGGACGAATTGAAGCTCTGAAATTGCAAAATGTAGTGATCACAACGGCCGACGGTAGCCTTGGAATGGCCGATCAAGCCCCGTTTGATCGCATTCTTTTGACCGCTGCGGCAGAAGATCCCCCGGCAAACCTCTTGGAACAATTGCGAATGGGGGGTATTATGGTGCTACCGGTGGGTCAGGCCGAAGCGGTTCAAAGCTTGATTAAGGTTGAAAAAACACCGGAAGGGCTTAATTATACAGAACTTGCCGAAGTGCGGTTTGTACCGCTTTTGGCAGGAATAGCAAAATCAGACGGGGCTTGAAACCCGCTAAACAGGACTAGGGCAAATGGCAGTAAAAACAACACGATACCCGCTTAAACCATATCTATTACTTTGCAGTGCCATAGCATTGAGCGCATGCAGCGATTTCTCGTTAAGTGATCTGAATTCACAGATTAATCCACCTCCGGGATCACAAACAAGCGCAATAGCACCAAGACCACAGCCTGATAGCCGCGGTGTCATCACATACCCGAACTATCAGGTTATTGTTGCAAATCGCAACGATACGATGGCTGATTTGGCCGGTCGTGTTGGCATGACAGCGCAGGATTTAGCCCGACACAACGGATTGCCCGAGACATATATTGCCCGCAGAGGTGAGGTGCTGGCTTTGCCCAAGGGTGTCATCACACCAACGACGGATCCGGCAGCTGATGGATCAATCGAAGCCATCGCCACCGCGGCAATTGACCGCGCAGGCGCAACTCCGGCACAATCGGGCACTATTCAAAAAGGTCCCGAACCCATACGCCATGTCGTTGAACAGGGTGAAACCGCTTACTCCATTGCGCGACTTTACGGTGTATCAGTTACCGCCCTTGCATCATGGAACGGCCTTGACCGTAACCTGTCAGTACGCACAGGCCAACAATTGCTGATCCCTGTAGCGGAAGACGGCACCGTTCAATCCGCCGTTCTTGCACCTATCGAAAAAACACCGGAACCACCCAGCGCCAAAACACCCCTGCCCGCTGCAGTAGCACCGGCCGTGGTACCCGAAAGCCCGAATCTGGCGGCTGACCGCACCCCGCCCGGCGCATCTGGCAAACTCTTGCGCCCCGTCAAAGGTGATATCATCCGCGGCTACTCCGGCAGCAACGAAGGTTTGGACATCGCCGCTAAATCAGGCACATCAGTAAAAGCTGCCGAAAGCGGCGAGATTGCTTTGATATCTAAATCGGTTGGTCAAAACACAATCATTTTGCTGCGCCATCCGGACAATCTTTATACGGTCTATTCGAATGTAGCGAATGTATCAGTGAAGAAAGGCCAAAAGGTCAAACGCGGCCAAACCATCGCCAAAGTCGCCAAGGGCGACCCCAGCTTCCTGCATTTCGAGATACGTCGCGGCACAGAAAGCGTTGATCCGCTACCTTACTTGTAACCGCCACCCAGAATATACTTGCGCTGCACGGTAAAATCGGATTTCCATGCAGCGTAAGAAACCGCGTGATCAGGCCGATATGGCACGCTTGCGCCTAACCCTCTTGGAAAGCACCGATGAATAATCTGAACGGCATTTTGCTGATGATACTGGCTATGGTCGGATTCACCCTGGAAGATGTGTTTATTAAACAGCTTTCCGTGACCATCACGACCAGTCAAATCCTGATCACGCTCGGGGTATTCAGTGCCACGGCCTTTGCCCTTATGGCGCGTTTCAAAGGGCACAACATATTCGCGCGCCACGCCTGGACACGCACCACTATTTTGCGCGCCTTTGCCGAAGGTATCGCTGCAATGGCCTTTGTCACATCATTGTCGCTTGTCCCGATTTCCACTGTTGCCGCCGTTTTTCAGGTTACACCGCTGGCCATTACAATGGGGGCCGCCCTGTTCTTCGGTGAAGCCGTCGGTTGGCGGCGTTGGAGCGCTATTATCATAGGCTTTATTGGCGTGATGATCATCATCAGACCCGGCTTCAGCAGCTTTGACCCATCGGTTCTTTTCGTTCTGATCTCGGTGGTCGGCGTGACATTTCGTGATCTCATCACACGGCGCATCCCGGCAAATATAGCCTCTACGGTCGTATCCTTTCAGGCATTTTGTGCTTTGGTTCTGGCGGGCCTTGGCTTGATGTACTTTCGCGCAGACCCGCTGGTCGCCGTGACCGGACTGGAAGCCGGCTACTTTTTGGGCGGCGTAATATTCGGGGTTACAGGCTACTACGGTATTGTTGCGGCGATGCGTGCAGGTGACGCCGCCGTCATCACCCCGTTTAGATACACCCGTTTGTTGTTTTCGCTGATTGTCGGCGTGCTTATCTTCAACGAACGCCCTGACGCCCTGACCCTGCTGGGGGCCGCGATTATCATCGGCACAGGCTTGTATACATTCATGCGCGAGCACAGATTATCAAAGGTAACTGGCTAAGCTAAGCCCAGCTTTACAGCACAACACCCTTACGGCCTGCCAAATCCACTACGAACTGCCACGCCACACGGCCTGATCTATTGCCGCGCGTAGCCTGCCATTCAATCGCTTGTGCCCGCAGATCTTCATCTGAAATCTTGATCCCGTAGGCATCACAATAGCCACGGATCATTGCCAGATACCCATCCTGATCACAGCCATAAAACCCCAGCCACAGACCGAACCGGTCTGACAGGGAAACTTTCTCTTCCACAGCTTCCGCAGGGTTGATCGCAGTAGAGCGTTCATTTTCGATCATATCACGCGGCATCAGGTGGCGGCGGTTCGAGGTGGCATAAAGCACGACATTCTCGGGCCGTCCTTCAACCCCGCCGTCCAGAACCGCTTTTAACGATTTATAATGGGTGTCGTCATTGCTGAAACTCAGGTCATCGCAAAACAGCAAGAACCGCTGATCTGCCGCCCGCAATATCGCCAACAAACGCCCGATGCTCGGTAAATCCTCACGTTGCACCTCAACCAGTATCACGCCGCCAACGGCACCATGAACTGCTTTGACCAGCGACGATTTTCCCATCCCGCGCGCACCCCATAAAAGCGCATTATTCGCAGGCAGGCCTTTGGAAAATTGCGTGGTATTTACCAACAATGTATCACGTGCGCGGTCAACACCGACCAACAGGTCTATATCAACGCGGTTAATCCGCGTTACGGGATCAAGACGATCAGGTGATACATGCCACACAAAAGCATCGGCCTGCGTGAAATCCGGTGCTTCAAACGGTTTAGGGCTGATCCGCTCTAACGCGTCCGCAATCCGTGTCAGCGCATCACCGTTCATTCATCATCCTCATCTTCGTCGTCATCGTAATAACCATCTTCACGCAGTTTCTTATCGCGTTTGCGTTCCACTGCGGCAACAAGCTGTATCGAGATCTCATAAAGCAGATAGACCACCGTAAACAGGATCACTTGGGTTACAACATCGGGTGGTGTTACAATTGCGGCCAGCGTCAAGATAGCGACAACCGCATATTTGCGCATGTTTTTCATCCCTTCAGCCGAAACCAGATCCGCCATTCCCAAAAGCGTCATCAAAACCGGCAACTGAAAACAAAGACCGAATGCAAAGATAAACTTCAATGTCAAATCCAGAATGTCCTGAACCCGTGGAATAAACGTATTGCCCGTCTCGCTCAGACCGCCCACGGCCACATCGCCACCTTCAGTTATAAAATCACTGAAACCGATGAAAAAATTCATCGCCAAAGGGGTGACTGCATAATGTGCAAACGCAGCCCCGGTCAAAAACAACATGGGCGACGCGATGATAAACGGTAAAAACGCACCCTTCTCGTTTTTATAAAGTCCCGGCGCCACGAAGCGCCATAATTGAAACGCGATAACTGGAAAGGACAGAGCAAAGCCCATCAGCACTGAGATGCGGAAATAAACGAAAAAGTTTTCCTGAGCAGCAAAGGTAGAAAAATCGGGCTTTTGCCCGTATGAGATCAACACTTTCGCAGTTGGCTCTAAAAGGAATGTCAACAAACTCGGGGCAAAATAGAATGTCACTAAAATGCCGATTATCAATGCGATAATCGAATAGATCAGACGCGAACGCAGTTCTGTCAGATGCTCGATCAGCGGCGCGGAACTGTCTTCGATGCCATTGCTCATGTTTTAGCCTTAGATGTCGCGGGTTTTTTCGCCGCAGCCTTTTTTGCGGGGGCTTTCTTGGCAACCTTTGTTGCTGCAGGCTTCTTGGCTGTCGCTTTTTTCGCAGCAGGCTTCTTGGCCGCGGTTTTCTTTGCAGCTGGTTTCTTGGATGCAGGTTTTTCAGCGGCAGGTTTTGTACCCGCAGCGCTTTGCGTATTGCCGTAATTCTTGGCAAATTCGGTGGCCTTATTGCTCATCCCGCTTACAGACAGATCATCCTTGATATCAGCGGCTTTTTTCACGCTGTCAGCCAGGTCTTTCACACCGCTTTCGTCAGCGGCCTGATTCATCGCCGATTGGAAATCACGCGCCATGCCCCGCGCCTTGCCGACAAAATTGCCGACTTTGCGAAACATCATCGGCAAATCCTTCGGCCCGACAACGATCAACGCCACCACACCGATGATCATCAGTTCAGACCATCCAATATCAAACATAAGCTACGCCTTTAGATGCGAAAGGCGTTTCAGCTCTTTTCGCTTTTATCTTTTTCAGGGGTGACGTCTTTCGCAGTTTCAGATGCGTCTTCAATCGCGGCATCTATCTCTTCTTTGCCTTCAGACACGCCCTTTTTGAACGCAGTGATACCCTTGCCGACTTCGCCCATCAGGCTGGATACTTTTCCGCGCCCAAACATCAAAAGCACAACAACAGCAATCAGTATTAAGCCCGGCAGGCCGATATTCTGAATAAACAGAGGTGTGGTTAAAAACATTTAAATTCTCCCAAACTGGTAACAAAGCAATTCTTTGCTTTGTGTTTTATCTCGTCGACATACATTTATGGATTTTTCAGGAAGGTTCAAACCGAAAAGACACGATTGGAACATAAATATTGCCACACCTGCGTATTTTTACCTATTTTACGAACCAAAAACACCGATCCCGGCGCATTGACAGCCACATGGCAGTATCGACATTGGGTAAAAACACGCCGGCAACCAAGACTTTCAGGATACTGCCGTCATAATCCATGACGAACTCCACCAGACTTTGATGCCCCAGATAACGCGCACGCTTCACAACTCCGCGTGCGGGAACACCGTCTTTCACGGTTGGATTTGGCCCGTGACCTTGGCGATCAAAGTCCAGCTTCAGATGTTGCGGGCGAATAATGATCTCAACCTCGGTTCCATCCACCATGCCCGGTGTCAGGAATTGGCCGAACGGCGTTTCCGTCAAGGCATTCTTAACCGTGCCGGCTATCACATTGATATCAGAGAAAAACGCCGCTGCATCTTTGTCCACAGGGGCGTTGTACATATTATACGGCGCACCGGCCTGAATAATCTTGCCATTGCGCATCAGGGCAATCCTGTCGGCCATACGCATAGCCTCTTCCGGCTCGTGTGTCACAAGTAAAACAGCTGTATTCTCCGCCTTTAGAATTTCCAGCGTCGCATCGCGCACATCGTCTCGCAAGCGGTCATCAAGACCCGAAAACGGCTCGTCCATCAGCATCACCTGCGGATTAGGTGCCAATGCCCGCGCCAGTGCCACACGCTGTTGTTCACCACCCGATAGCTGATGCGGATATTTAGCCCCATAACCATCCAGCTCTACTTTATGCAGCAAATCGGCCACGCGGGCAGCTTTATCACTACGCGACCCTTTCAGTCCAAACCCCACATTGTTTTCCACATTCAAATGCGGAAACAACGCAAAATCCTGAAACATCAATCCGATATGACGTGCCTCGGGCGGCATATGGCAATCATCATCCGAAACCACCTGCCCATCGATCAAGACCGAGCCCGAACTTTGCCAGTCAACACCTGCTGCAATCCGTAAAGTTGTCGACTTACCGCACCCCGACGGCCCAAGCAGACAGGTCACCTCACCTGCGGCCAAGGTCAAACTCAGACTATCAACCACAGAAACGCCATCATAAATGCGGGTAATGTCGTGCAATTCCAGTTTTTTGGCAGGCATAGTGCGTTTGGGCCTTATTCAGTTATCTATCTGACGCTTTTAATCGGGTACTTATCTGCCCCTACCAGCCTCACGCGCGGCGGGCAAGCTTTCCTTGGCTTGCAAGCCCGATTAAACCCGCGCTGAACCCAACAACAAGAACCGCGATACAGATGTACAACAACTGGTCGTACTTATGCGGCCCGTCAAAGAATATCTTCACAAACTCCGTACCGCGATACATATAGGCCGCCGCCCCCAGAATAGCTGCCAGATAAGCCACCAGAAATGACCAAAGCGGCACAACGCGGTTGAAAACAAACGCCAACACCAGCACAGGGGTCAGGAACATTGATGCCGTGCCGGACACGGCAACCGCATCAAACAGCGTCTTGTTGCCCCAAAGCGTCAGCAGCGCACCTGCCGCCATAAATCCGAACATCGCCAAACGACCGCAAAAAACCGTGCGCGGTGCCACCTTGAATTCGTCGATGACCAAACGCGCAGCAGACGCCAGCGCGCTGTCCAACGTCGACATTGCCGACACCAGCAAAGACGCTGCAATCAGAAAATACACAACCGGGCCGAACATCACCTGCCACGTGCCAAGCAACTGGTTTTCATATGACGCCCCCATAAGGCCCGCCTGAATACCAAACATGCCAAACCCGAAGATACAAATCGAGGATAACCAAAACGCATGCATGAAACTTTTGCGCGTGGTTTTCTCATCCGCCAGAAAGCCGCGATCCATCATCACCGGATCATGCGCGGGATATGAAAACACCTGCAACAGCGCAACAGCCACCAGAACCCAACCGGGTCTGCTGGCCTGCTCATGCACACCGCTAGCATTGAAAATCGCTATGAATGAGAAATTGTCGGCGGAAACCATCACACCAAATGCCAGTGCTAATACAACCATAAACACAATCATCTGCATCACATCTGTTCGTAAACTCGCACGAAGACCACCCAGGGCAGAATATACCAAACCAACGACAGCTAGCGCCACAACCGCCCCTGTCTTGGCCCAAGCCAGATCCGGAAAAGCTGCGGAAAAGATCAGGCCGACAACGATCAGATTGGCAAATACTTCAGACAGTAACCGCAGCGCCACCACGATATTATATGCGACATGACCGGTGCTGCCAAAGTTATCACCCAACCAATCCTGTACGGACCGCGCACCGCGCCTGCGCATTTGCCCCACAATATACATGCCGCTAAGAAAGCTCAGGTAATAGGCTGTATAAGCCAGCGTTCCGGCAAACCCGTAGAAATATCCCAAAATTGCGGCGTTCATCAAAGAGCGCGCAAATATCCATGTGGTGACCTGACTAAGTACCAGCATCCATAAGCCCGGCTTCGCACCACCCCCTGACGCACCGTCATAGAATCCTCCAACGGTTACGTTGCGCGGTGAAATCACCAAACTTATAATCGCTATAAGTCCGACGAAATAAACCAACGCCATAGGGTTTGCTAAAAGTGCCATTCATTGATCTCCTGATCTTTATTTTCCGCCTGCATATACGAAGCATTCCTGAAAACGAAGTTATTTACAGGAACTGACAGGAACGTGATTAAGCGCTGGTTATATTGTCGAAACGGTAGCTCCACCGTCCAGCAATACATTCTGCCCGATCATGTAGCCCACATGTTTTGAACACATGAACGCGCATGTTGCGCCAAACTCGGACGCCTCACCGTATCGGCCTGCGGGGATCGTTGCACAGCGTTGCGCCTTGACCTCATCCATGCTCAGGTTCTTGGCCTTGGCATTGCCGCTGTCCAGGGAAACCGCCCGATCCGTCGCGTGAATGCCCGGCAGCAGATTGTTAATTGTCACCCCGTGCTTTGCCACATCACGCGACGTGCCCGCGACATAACCGGTCAAACCGGTGCGCGCCGTATTCGACAAGCCCAAAATCCCGATCGGTCCTTTGACGGATTGCGAGGTGATATTCACCACCCGTCCCCATCCCTGCTCGATCATACCGGGCAACACGGCTTTCATCAGGGCAATCGGTGTCAGCATATTCGCGTCCATCGCCTTGATAAAATCATCCCGTTCCCAGTCAGACCAATGCCCGGGTGGTGGCCCGCCCGCGTTGGTCACCAGAATATCCACATGCCCTGCCGCTGCCAAAACAGCCGCGCGGCCCGCATCCGTTGTGATATCGCAGGCAATCGGCGTCACTTCGACCCCATGTTTGCGCAACTTATCCGCCGCCGCATCCAAAGGTTCCGGTGTGCGCGCACAAATCACCAGATTAACCCCTTCTTTGGCCAAAGCCTCGGCACAGCCAAACCCCAGCCCCTTGCTTGCCGCACAAACAATCGCGGTTTTACCTTTAATTCCCAAATCCATCGAATTGATTCCCTCTTGGTGTTTCCAACAGGATAGCGGGTTTTCAGATGAGATAAAGCAACCTGAATTATAAATTTCGTGCTTTCTACTAGCACAACTCTCGGCACAACGCTCACAAAAGCCCCTCCCCGACACCCCCGAAGGGGCGGCAGAGACTATGCCGACTTGCCACATTCAGTGCGGCCTAAACAGTCACAACCGTTTCAAACTTGGCAATCCAATGACCCGCGTTAACCACCTTCCAGTTTCCCGCCTTTCATCCTTTGGCGCAAAACCCGCCTTAAAATTTCTCGCCGCGCCCGATCCTCACTCCACATTGAACCCGTTGCATGGCGCAGTTGTTCGGCGGTTTGTGCATCAACCTTGCCTTGTTCCTCCATAATTTTCAGATCGCGTTCAAACTGCGTGCGCATGCCCGCCAGATAGGCGATCTTGTTCGGTGCCACCTCATGCGCATCTTGATAAGACCGCACATCGCCCGAGATTATCCCGCGCCAATAAATCCGCAGTATCGCATTTATCCGTGCGTGATAGCCTTTGCCCAGTTTGCGAAACCAGCGCAACATATCCTCGTCCAGATAAAGCGTGACCTTGATCTTCTTTTTCCGGGTCGGAAAATTTTTCTCCAGATAATCCCAATCGTCAGGAATAGACATATCCGCCCAGATGTCTTTCAGACTATCCTGCAAATCTTTCAAATCCGTAAATAATCCAACGCGGGCGGTTTTTTGTGTTTTTGAAGCCATGATCATGCAAAATTGCCGCAAAATCGTTAACTATTGGTGTCATGTGCGTTTCACGTCGGCATACCGACACGATACCGACGTGATACAGACAGTCATTTCTTGCCCTTCCCCCAAACCTTACCTATAGGTGCGCATATGTTAGATCGCACCACAAATCAGCCCGTTTTGCCGCCCGAAATTGACCGGCGCCGCACATTCGCCATCATCAGTCACCCTGATGCCGGCAAGACCACGCTTACTGAAAAGTTTTTGCTTTATGGTGGTGCTATCCAAATGGCTGGGCAAGTCCGCGCCAAGGGCGAAGCGCGGCGTACGCGCTCGGATTTCATGCAAATGGAAAAAGATCGCGGGATCTCTGTTTCAGCCTCTGCAATGTCCTTTGAATTCAAAGACTACTGGTTCAATCTGGTGGACACCCCCGGTCACTCCGACTTCTCCGAAGACACCTACCGTACACTGACGGCGGTGGATGCGGCGGTGATGGTTATTGACGGGGCCAAAGGCGTCGAAAGCCAGACACGCAAACTGTTCGAAGTTTGCCGCATGCGCGACATGCCGATCCTGACGTTCTGTAATAAAATGGACCGTGAAAGCCGTGATACGTTTGATATTATTGATGAAATTCAAGAAAATCTTGCGATAGACGTGACCCCCGCCAGCTGGCCTATCGGTGTTGGCCGCGATTTTATCGGCTGTTACGACATGCTAAACGACCGTCTGGAATTGATGGACCGCGCTGATCGAAACGTGATTTCCGAGAGCATTCAGATCGCGGGATTAGACGACCCGAAACTGGCCGAACATGTGCCCGCAGATCTGCTTGAAAAGCTGTTGGAAGAGGTCGAAATGGCCCGCGCCCTGCTACCCGCACTCGATACCCAAGCCATGCTCGACGGCACCATGACACCTATATGGTTCGGCTCTGCCATCAATAGTTTCGGGGTGCAGGAACTGATGAACGGTATCGGTGATTTCGGTCCGAAACCGCAGATACGCCCCGCCGTAGAACGCCAGATTTCACCGGATGAGAAAAAAGTTACCGGCTTTGTTTTCAAGGTACAAGCCAACATGGACCCCAAACACCGCGACCGCATCGCGTTCGTGCGATTGTGTTCCGGCCACTTCAAACGCGGCATGAAACTGACACATGTACGTACCAAAAAACCCATGGCCATAGCCTCACCCATGCTGTTTTTGGCAAGCGACCGCGAACTGGCCGAAGAGGCTTGGGCAGGTGACATTATCGGCATCCCCAACCACGGACAGTTGCGCATCGGGGACGCTCTGACTGAGGGCGAAACTTTGCACTTTGCGGGCATCCCGTCCTTTGCACCGGAATTGCTGCAATCCGTACGCGCAACCGACCCGATGAAAGCCAAGCATCTGGACAAGGCCCTGAACCAATTCGCAGAAGAAGGTGCAGCCAAATTGTTCAAACCGATGATCGGTTCCGGATGGATTATCGGCGTTGTAGGTGCTTTGCAATTCGAAGTACTCGCCAGCCGGATAGAACTGGAATACGGCATACCTGTACGCTTTGAACCGACCCAGTTTACCTCGGCGCGGTGGTTGGCAGGCCCCGGCGATAAGGTTGATAGCTTTATTAACACCAATAAAGGCCACATAGCATCTGACCATGACGGTGATCCTGTTTATATGACGCGATTACAATGGGATATAGATCGTGTGGAGCGGGATTTTCCAGATCTGTCTTTGACATCGACAAAGGAGATTATGGTTTAAGAGGCGATTTTGCGATCCCCTTTAAGCCATTGCCAGCTGTCCTTCAGGTCAAAGCATATCGATATTGCATTTACGACAAACAAGATAACCAGATGCCAGATAAATAACTTGGCTTCAGGCACCATTATCATTGCCAACCCAATCCAAATAAAAAGAAAATATAAAAGCGGTATCCAAAATACTAAGTGAGAAAGTGCCATCGCTTTTGAAAAGCCTCGCTCTTTAAACATTAGGTAAAGATTTGGAACCATTCCTCCTATTGAAAGTGTTAATATAAACCACCCATTTCCATTTTCTTTTAGCAACATGAAAATAGTGGACATGTTCACCGGCACCAATATCACTCCAACCCAAATCTGCACCCAAAGGGGCAATGATCTGAAGCTGCGCCAAATATCCATTAGAACTGATGTCATAATAAATTCCTTAGATTCCCGCGATCTTTGGCGAAAATATACAGGATAAATGCGTAAATACATCACGTTTATTTGTATATTTCACAGTTACATTGACTTCCTTGTTAAATCCTATAAATGCTAGCCCACAGGAATGACAGCACTTCGGCTGTCTGGCCGCGATTGAAAACTGCGGCATTGATTTACACCGCTAACAACGCGAGATATATGACAAAATTTACCGATCTGGGCCTTAGTCCCAAAGTTCTTAAAGCCGTCAACGACGTCGGCTACGAAACCCCTACGCCGATCCAAGAGGCCGCCATACCGCATGCACTTGCGGGGCGCGATGTTTTGGGTATCGCCCAAACAGGTACAGGTAAAACCGCAGGGTTCACCCTGCCGATGATCCACAAACTGGCCCGGGGACGTGCACGCGCACGCATGCCGCGATCTTTGGTTCTGGCCCCTACACGTGAGTTAGCCGCACAAGTTGCTGAAAACTTCGAGCTTTATTCAAAATATGTAAAACTGGATATGGCCCTGCTGATCGGTGGTGTCTCGTTCAAGGATCAAGATAAACTGATTGACCGCGGCGTTGACGTGCTGATCGCCACCCCCGGTCGCCTGCTTGACCATTTTGAGCGCGGCAAACTGTTGTTGACAGGCATAGAGATCATGGTTGTGGACGAAGCTGACCGTATGTTGGATATGGGTTTTATCCCCGATATCGAACGTATTTTCAAACTGACACCGTTCACCCGTCAAACACTGTTTTTCTCGGCCACGATGGCGCCTGAAATTACGCGCATCACGCAAGAATTCCTTTCAAACCCCGAACGTGTGGAGGTTTCGCGTCAAGCGACAACTTCTGACACCATCGAGCAGAAAGTAATTTCTGTCAAAGCCCAGAACCGCAAAGTCGAAGGCAAGGCAAAGCGCGATATGTTGCGTAAGGTGATTGCCGATGAAGGCGACGCGCTTACCAATGCGATTATCTTTTGCAACCGCAAGGTTGATGTAGATATCGTGTTGAAATCTATGAAAAAACATGGGGCTTCTGTTGGTGCCCTGCATGGTGATTTGGATCAGCGTTACCGTATGGAAATACTGAGTGGTTTTAAAAATAACGATATCACTTTACTGGTAGCATCCGATGTGGCAGCCCGTGGACTGGACATTCCGAATGTGAGCCATGTGTTCAATTACGATGTCCCGATCCATTCCGAAGACTACGTGCACCGTGTGGGGCGTACGGGTCGCGCGGGTCGCAGCGGCAAAGCTTTCACACTTTGCCTGCCACATGAGGAAAAATATCTGGATAAGATCGAAGAGTTGATCAAAGGTAAAATTTCACGGACTGAAATAACAGCTTCCGAGCTATCTAAGCCGACTGAGACACACAGCCGCTCACGATCAAAAGCGAAAAAGCCGGATACACCGAAAGTCGAGGCCGCTAAAAAAGAAGATGTCGTTGAAAGCAAAAGCGAAACACAGGCGACCGAAGTTCGGAAACCTGTCCGCAGCAATGACAAAAACAAGCGACCGCAAAAAGAAGGCGGACGCAAGCAAGGCAACCATAATCGCGTTGTTGGTCTGGGCGATCATGTACCGGCGTTTATGCTACGCGATATTCGCACAACGGCTGCGCCAAAAACAGAAGAGCCTGTTGCGGAAGAAGCTAAATCCGACGACGAGAACGCAGCTTAGGGCCTTTCGCCCAAAGCGCGTTAATCTGCAACCAGCCTATTGATCATCACTTGTGAAACAGGCTTTTTGCCGACCGCGTCCTTGCAAATGCGGTTCACAATACGGGTAACAAGACGATCCATTTCATCGTCTGAATTCAATAGTTTACGTTTCGCTGATTGAAGTTCCTTTTCAACAGCAAGCTCAATGAGCTCGTTCAGGCTGGTTTGTGTCCCCAGCGTATCGGGCAAGCCCATGGCTTCTGCCCAAACGCCAATAACTTCATCCTCTTCGATGATAATCGACAGGGCCACCAACCCGCGTGTGGCCATACGGATGCGCTCTAAAACAACACCGTCGAAGGCACCGATTAATTGGCTGCCATCCAGATAAAGCCGGTTGGTCTCTATATGTTCAAGAAGCTTTGGTTTTTTGCCCGTCAGATCGATCATCGCGCCATTCGGGGCAATGATGCTGGCGATGCCTTTGCTTTGCGCCAATTCCATATGCTCGCGTAAATGGCGATGCTCGCCATGCATCGGGATCAATATTTGTGGCTTGAATATATCGTGCACTTCTTCCAGATCAGGGCGGTTTGCGTGACCTGAAACGTGGTACATACCTGATGTGTCATCAATGACTTTGACACCCATCTCTGAAAAACTGTTAACGATACGGCCCACAGAAACTTCATTGCCCGGAATGGTTTTGGACGAGAACAAAAACGTATCGCCTTCTTGCATTGTCAGGCCCAGATATTTGCCACGTGCCAGTTGTGCGGATGCAGCGCGACCCTCGCCTTGGGAACCAGTCACAATCAGCATCAGATTTTCATGAGGTACAGTTTGGGCATCTTCCAATTCGATTAAAGGCGGGAAATCACCCAGAACTTCGGTGCTATGGGCATAGGCCATCATTCTTTGCATCGAACGGCCCAGCACACAAACAGAACGGCCCGCATCCACACCTGCTTGTGCAAGTGTTTTCAAGCGTGCCACATTGGACGCGAATGTTGTCGCGACCATCATGCCGGATGCATCCGAAATCAGTTTGGTGATATTGCTATTCAGTGTTGACTCTGATCGTCCGGCTTCAGGTGAAAATACGTTTGTACTATCACAAACCAAGGCTTTGATGCCGCCTTGCGCCACTTCTGCAAAGAGTGCCGGATCATAAGCTTCGCCAACAATCGGATCTTTATCAAGTTTAAAGTCACCCGTATGCACAATGCGCCCTGCAGGTGTATCGATGATCAGGCCAGCAGCTTCCGGGATAGAGTGGGCCAAAGGCAGATAGCTGACCTTGAACGGCCCTGCTTCAATCTGTTTTGGATAACTTTCAACCACCTGAACTACCCAAGGGTCTTGCCCGCGATCCTCCATTTTTGCCCGTGCCACAGCCGCTGTAAAGGGGCGGGCATAAACCGGTACGGCAAGTTTTGGATATAACAGGCCCAAAGCCCCGATATGATCTTCGTGGGCATGGGTAATGAAAATCGCGTCAAGACGGTCAAGACGGGCTTCGATATAAGCAGGATCAGCCATGATCAGATCAACCCCGGGGGTACCATCCATCGCGGGGAACGTCACACCAAGATCGACCATGATAAAGCGCTCTTTGCCTGCGGGTCCGTAGCCATAGAGATACATATTCATACCAATCTCGCCCGCACCACCAAGGGGCAGGAAGATTAATTTATTTTGGCTGCTCATTAGGTGCTCCGATTTTGTTCTTCGATCAAAACAAGCCCGTGCAAGGTCAGATCATTATCTATTGTATTAAATAGGCCTGTGCCGCGTTCAAACAAGGTTGCCAACCCGCCCGTGCCTATGACTTTCATTTGTGTGCCATGTTCATCACGTATTTTGGTGCAAATGCCCTCAACCAGACCGATATAGCCCCAAAACACACCTGATTGCATACAAGCCACCGTATTGGTTCCAATGACCTTATCGGGTTGTGTCACATCAATATGCGGCAATGCGGCTGCGGCTTCGTGCAAAGCTCTTATCGACAGATTTACACCGGGTGCAATGACGCCGCCAATATAAGCCCCGTCATGATCAACCACATCGAATGTGGTGGCGGTGCCAAAATCCACAACGATCAGATTGCCGCCGTAGCGCGCATATGCCCCTACTGTATTAACAAGACGGTCAGCGCCCACATGCGTTCCCTCATCGACACGTACATCAACCCCAAGTTCGCATTCGGGTTTGCCAACCACAACGGGGCGACAGTTGAAATAGCGATCGGATAGGACACGCAGATTGAACACGACTTGCGGAACCACTGACGAGATAATCACATGGTCAATGGCTATATCCAGCTCTTGCAGACGTATCAGGTTCATCAACCAAACATAATATTCATCAGCCGTGCGTCTGCGGGCGGTTTCACAGCGCCATTCCGCCAGGAATTTCGTGCCGTCATGCACGGCAAAAACCGTATTCGTGTTGCCGACGTCAATTGCCAAAAGCATAGATCATCCTTCACCAAAGAATATTTCAGCCGCAGTTATTTGGCGCGGCCCTTTGGGGGTGTGTAATACAAGTGCGCCCGTCTCGTCCACTGTTTCAAAGCGGCCTTGAATTTCCTCGGACACCGTCCGCGCGGTGATAACCGCGCCAAGTTTCACCGCATGCGCCAGCCAATCACGGCGTATGGCGTCAAAGCCACCTTGTTGAAACTGTCTAAGCCGTGCGTCATAGGCAATAGCGAGAGCCTCTAGAAATGTTTCTGCAGGAACTGATAGGCCTGCATCGCCCGCAAGCGATCTAGGCGGCACAGCTGTGGATTCAAGTGCACGCACACTTGGTGCATGGGCTAAATTGACGCCGATACCAATACACAAATGACTTGGGCCCGTGCCTGCGGTTTCCAGAAGGATACCCGCGATCTTACCACCCTTCAGCAATACGTCATTTGGCCATTTCAAGATGTAATCATCAGACTTACCCCCAACCGCTATAAAGGCATCACGCAATGCAAGCGCTGCTGTGAAGCTTTGTAATGCGGCCTGCCCAAGTGGCATGGTAAGGGGTTGCAGAAGTGTCGCGGCAAAATTGCCGGCTTCGGTGGACCACGTACGCCCACGCCGGCCAATGCCCGCTGTTTGGGCGTGCGCCAGTATCCAAATCGGCCCTGCAGCGGTCGTTAGCCTGCGGCGGGCCTCTGCATTGGTACTGTCAACCGTATCAAATACAGCCCGGTCATAGCCGCTTGGCCATTTTGCCATTATTTCAGCAAGGCTTCGGCCGCAATTGCAGTATAGCTTTCAATGCCAAAGAGATTGATCGCACCGAACAGCATAGCTGCGGCTGCTGCCATCAGGAATATATAATGCATAGCCGGCATCTTGCCAGTCAGCGGTTCTGCTTCTTCGCCGAAATACATGTAATAGATGATCCGCAGATAGTAGAAAGCACCAATGACGGATGCAATAACACCCGCAAGTGCCAACCACGCCATATCCGCTTCAACAGCAGCTTTCAGAACATATAACTTACCAAAAAACCCGGCTAATGGTGGAACGCCAGCCAACGAGAACATCAACAGGGCCAAAGCGGCCGCACGTGCCGGTTCTACTTGCGAGTATTGTCCCAATGAATTGATATCAGTGACGGCATGTCCATCACGTTCCATATTCAAGATGAAGGCAAAGGTCCCGATGTTCATCACCACATAGATGGACATATAGATCAACATGGCTTGCACGCCAACTTCTGTACCCGCAGCCAATCCCATCAAGGCAAAACCCATGTGGCCAATGGATGAATAGGCCATCAGGCGTTTGATGTTGGTTTGGCCAATGGCGGCAATAGCACCAAGGAACATTGAGGCGACTGAAAGGACTGCTATGATCTGCGTCCAATCCGGTTGCGCCTCGGGGAATGCGTCAAACAAAAGTCTGGCGAACAGGCCGACTGCTGCTACTTTTGGTGCGGTTGCAAAGAACGCGGTTACAGGTGTGGGAGAGCCTTCGTAGACGTCAGGTGTCCACATATGAAATGGTACGGCAGAAACTTTGAACGCAAGACCGGCACATAAAAATACCAGGCCGAATATCATACCCAAGCCCAGTCCGTCGCCTGTGATTGTAGAGGCAATGCCGCTGAACGTTGTAGTGCCCGAGAACCCGTATACCAAAGATGCACCGTAAAGCAGGATACCCGATGACAAAGCGCCAAGAACGAAATATTTCAAACCCGCTTCTGTTGATCGCAGGCTGTCACGCCGAAAAGCCGCGACCACATAAAGTGCCAGAGATTGTAGTTCAAGGCCCATGTAAAGCGACATCAGATCGCCTGCGGAAACCATCATCATCATCCCCAATGTCGCAAGAGCGATCAGGATGGGATATTCAAACTTCAGCAGGTTGTTCTTTTTGCAATACTCTATGCTCAGCAGGACGATTGTCGCACTCGCCAAAAGGCATATTACTTTCGTATAACGCGAAAATGCGTCATCGACGAAAGCACCGTTAAATGCAGTGTGTGACCCGGCCGGGGCCACCGCAATTATTGCAGCTAAAACCACCAAGACAATGGCGGTCATCCAGAACACCGCATGCGCGCGTTTGTCCTTGCCGAAATAAACCGAAAACATCAAGGCGGCCATCGAATAGATTGCCAAAATCAGCTCTGGCAGAACCGTATTCAGATCAGTTCCAATCATCATTCTTAACCTCTAGTTTAATGCCATAGCCGCGTGTGCCGCGGCCTGAGCTGATGTTACATTTTCAAGCAATGCGTTGACCGTTGGGCCGATGATATCCAGCACAAGAGCAGGATAGACACCCAGCAATATGGTCATGATGACAAGCGGTGCCATCAGCCATTTTTCGCGTGCATTCATATCGGTGATGGTTTTCAAGCTTCCCTTGATCAGATCACCAAAGGCCACGCGGCGGTAGAGCCACAATGAATAGGCCGCTGACAAGATCACACCCGATGTGGCCGCGAATGCAATCCAGGTATTGGTCTTAAACGCTGCAACCAAAGTCAGGAACTCTCCGACAAAACCCGATGTTCCGGGCAGGCCGACATTGGCCATTGTAAAGAACATCAAAATTAGCGCGTAAGCCGGCATGCGGATGACAAGCCCACCATAAGCATCTATTTCGCGTGTATGCATACGGTCGTAAATCACGCCAACACATAGAAACAACGCTCCAGCGATAAAACCGTGCGATAGCATTTGGAAAATCGCCCCGTCTAACCCCTGTTTGGTCACAGTGAAAAGACCCAATGTCACAAATCCCATATGCGCAACGGATGAGTAAGCAACAAGCTTTTTCATATCGGTTTGCACAAAAGCCACCAGCGACGTGTAAATAATAGCAATCACCGATAAGATCATGACAAAATTCGCCAAAACGTCAGTTGCGACCGGGAACATCGGCAGGCTGAAACGCAGAAAGCCGTACCCACCCATTTTCAACAGGATCGAGGCCAGCACAACGGAACCGGCCGTAGGGGCCTGAACGTGTGCGTCAGGCAGCCATGTATGCACCGGCCACATAGGCAATTTCACAGCAAAGCTGGCAAAGAAAGCCAAGAACAGCAGCGTTTGCAAGCCACCTGTTACATGGAAACCCAATACCGTCATTGACGCATAACTAAACTCGTGGTTCAGCAAGGTCGGGATATCGGTGGTACCTGCATCCATCCACATCGCAATCATGGCAACCAGCATCAATACCGAACCAAAAAAGGTGTAGAGGAAAAACTTAAAGGATGCATAGACCCGGTCTTTGCCACCCCAGATACCCACAATCAGGAACATCGGGATCAAACCTGCCTCGAAGACAACATAGAACAGAACCAGATCCAGAACGCAGAACACTGCAATCATCAGGGTTTCCAATAGAAGGAACAGAACCATATATTCCTTAACCCGGTGTGTAACACCCCAACAGGCTCCGATCACGATCGGCATCAAAGCAGTTGTCAGCATCACAAACAGAACGCTGATCCCGTCCACACCAACCTTGTAATTAAGCCCTACCAACCATTCGCGGCTTTCAACCATTTGAAAGCCCGGGTTACTGGGGTCAAATTTCGAATAAATCGCCACGGCAGAGATCACGAATGTGGCAAGCGTGGTGACAAGGGCCAAAATCTTGGCATTGCGTTGGGCATATTCGTCATTACCGCGCAGGAATACCACCAAAATGGCAGCCCCGAGGGTCGGTAAAAACGTAATAATCGACAGAAGATTTTCCATTAGTGTGCGCCTCCGCCAAGTACGAACCATGTGATGATGACGACCAATCCGATAAATGTCGCAAAGGCGTAGTGGAATAAGTAACCTGATTGAAGACGTCCCGCCAATCGGGTGAACCAAGGCACAATGCCCATAGCAATACCGTTGATCATGCCGTCGATAACCTTACCGTCGCCTTTTTTCCAAAGGAACGTTCCCAATGCTTTCATTGGGCGGACAAAGATTAGGTCATACAGTTCATCAAAGTACCATTTGTTCAACAGGAACAGATAAAGCCCGCGTTGTTGTTTGGCCAAAGCCGCAGGCGCATCCGGTTTCCAGATATACATGCACCATGCCAGCGCAAACCCCAGAACCATCGCAATGAACGGGGATATTTTCACCCAAGCCGCAACTCCATGTGCATCATGGATTACATGGTTGGTTTCGTGGTTTTCATAGATCGAAGCCCCAAACCATTCCTGATAATGGTGACCAAAGAAATCGCCGTGCCAGACCATACCTGCTAATATTGCACCCACGGCCAAAATCACCAATGGAGCAGTCATTGTCCATGGGCTTTCGTGGGCATGCTTGTGCGCATGCAGATCACCGCGTTCGGTCCCGTAAAAGGTTAAAAAGATCAAACGCCAGCTATAGAAACTCGTCATCGCAGCAGCGGTCACCAGCATCCAGAAACCGTAACGTGCAATCCCTTCACCGCCGGCATAGGCACTTTCGATTATCGCGTCCTTCGACAGAAACCCTGCAAAACCAATAGGTGTATCACCCATGGCAAAGATTGTCGCGGGGATACCCACGCCGGTAATCGACAATGTACCGATCATCATCGCGGCAAATGTCAGTGGGATTTTCTTACGTAAATTACCGTAGTTGCGCATATCCTGTTCGTGGTGCATCGCGTTAATCACGGAACCTGCACCAAGGAACAACATCGCCTTGAAAAATGCGTGTGTGAACAGATGGAACATTGCTACGCCATAAGCACCAACACCCGCGGCCACAAACATATAGCCCAGCTGTGAACATGTTGAATAGGCAATCACCCGTTTGATGTCGTTTTGCACAAGACCAACAGTCGCCGCAAAAAACGCGGTGGTGGCCCCGATGAAGATAATAAAGTTCGGGGTGAACGTTGCATATTCCAAAAGCGGGCTGAGACGGCAAAGCATAAATACGCCTGCAGTCACCATGGTCGCAGCGTGGATCAGCGCGGACACAGGCGTTGGCCCTTCCATCGCGTCAGGCAACCATGTGTGTAATAGCAATTGCGCAGATTTCCCCATCGCACCGACAAATAACAACAACGTAATAACTTCCAGCGCATTCACGTTCCAGCTAAGGAAATGTAAAGTCTGTTGTGACAGGCTTTCAGCGTTATGAGGGTCAAGCACTTCCGCAAAATTAATGCTATCCATGAAATAATACAGCCCGAAAAGACCCATGGCAAAACCGAAGTCACCGACACGGTTGACAACAAAAGCTTTGATTGCCGCGGCTCCTGCAGAAGGTTTGCGATAATAAAATCCGATCAAAAGATATGATGCAACACCCACGCCTTCCCAGCCAAAATACATTTGCAATAGATTGTCGGCCGTAACCAGCATCAGCATCGCGAAAGTAAAGAATGACAGATATGCAAAGAAACGCGGCTTGTAACTTTCGCCTTCTTTCCATTGTGGATCCTTGTCCATATATCCCCAGGAATACAGATGAACCAAGGCAGAAACAGTATTGACCACGATCAGCATAATCGTTGTTAAACGGTCTATGCGAATACCCCAGTCAGAAGACAGTGTGCCACTTTCGATCCAGCGAAACAAAGGTATAATCTCATCTTCACCATCAAAAGTCAGGAATAAGTACCATGACAAGATCGCCGACAGGAACAACAGTCCCGTAGATACGGACAGGGCCGCTTTTTCGCCAATGGCCTTATGACCAAAGCCGCAAATCAGAGAACCGACAAGCGGTGCGAATAAAAGGATCGTTTCCATGTTAACCCTTAACCTTTCATCACATTCACATCTTCCACCGCGATCGTGCCGCGGTTACGGAAGAAACAAACTAAAATAGCCAAACCTATGGCCGCTTCAGCGGCCGCAACGGTTAGCACAAACAGGGTGAAAATCTGCCCGACCAGGTCGTTCAGATGGGTCGAGAAGGCCACGAAATTGATATTCACCGCCAACAGCATCAATTCGATCGACATTAAAATGATAATGACGTTTTTACGGTTCACGAAGATACCGAAGATACCAATGGTAAACAGCACCGCTGCAACCGCCAGATAGTGTTCTAATGTGATCATAATCCCTGCCCCGATTTAACGTCTTTCAATTCCATTGCATCCTTCGGATCACGCAAAATCTGATCCGCAATCACCTGACGCTTTACGTCCTTGCGGTGGCGTAATGTAAGAACAATCGCACCGATCATCGCCACCAGTAGAATCATGCCGGAGGCTTGGAACATATAGATATAATCCGTGTAAATCAGCTTGCCCAAAGCTAGCGTATTATGGGTTTCGGCCATATTGGGCGCCACGGCTGCCCGCAGATTTTGTGCGTCTTCGGCAAAGTTCCAATGGCCAAATACCAAGCCCAGCTCCATGAGCAAGACAGCCCCGATCAACAGGCCAAGCGGCATATATTTGGAGATACCCGACTTCAACTCGACAAAGTCCACATCCAACATCATAACAACAAACAGGAACAGAACCGCGACGGCACCGACATAAACAATGGCCAGCAGCATGGCGACATATTCAGCGCCCATCAACACGAACAGACCCGCCGCACTGAAAAATGTCAGGATCAACCACAGAACCGAGTGTACCGGGTTTCGCGCAAGCACAACCAGGAAACCCGAGGCTATGGCGGTGAATGCAAACAGATAAAAAGCGATGGCTGTAATGCCCATGTGTTTTGTTCCTTCTTACCTATAAGGCGCGTCGATTTCGATGTTACGCGCAATTTCCGCTTCCCACCGTTCGCCGTTCGCCAGCAGTTTATCTTTATTGTAGAACAGCTCTTCACGGGTTTCCGTGGCAAATTCAAAGTTCGGGCCTTCTACGATGGCATCAACCGGACAGGCTTCTTGGCAAAAGCCGCAGTAGATACATTTGGTCATATCGATGTCATAGCGCGTTGTGCGGCGACTGCCGTCATCCCGCGGTTCGGCGTCAATCGTAATCGCTTGTGCCGGACAGATCGCTTCGCACAGTTTACAAGCAATGCAGCGTTCTTCACCGTTAGGATATCGGCGCAGCGCGTGTTCGCCGCGAAAGCGCGGGCTTAAAGGGCCTTTTTCATGCGGATAGTTCAGTGTGTATTTCGGCTTGAAGAAGTACTTCAGACCCAGCTGGAAACCTTTCAGGATATCCAGAAGCAGAAAATAGGAAATGCGACGTTTAAGACTTACAGCCATCGGTTTAGCCCCCTAAGTATGGGTGTTGTTGCATATGGTATCATTGTCATCATCATTCTTTAAGCATCAAAGCGGGTCTTGCCCGCATTTTCATAGTTTTGCCATTTGGTTTCATAATCACTTTGCAGCATATCATTACCCAGTTTCGCACCTTTAGGGCGTTCGACATCATAATAAAGATACATCCTGCCAACAGGAACTTTGCCCTTCAAGCGCAGACGTTTGCCAGTTATCGCAGGATCTGGGAAGTTTAGGTGGTACTCTCTCGGGCGCGGTAATTTTTTAATACCCCGACAATCGTGAACAACACAGTTTGCCGTGCGGCCCCAGAACGTCCACACCAGTTCAGGACTGAACTGATATATGCCGTGGCCCGGCCAACCGTTAAAGCCATTAGCAGAGATGAACCGCCCGCCTGGTTTCAACATCTTGAAAACAGTTTCCAATGCGACCGGCACATTGAAAATATGTTCAATTGTGCCCGCATCGTAAATGAAATCAAACTTACCTTCCAGCGTTTTAACGACAGGCTTGTTCAAGTCGTGCAGGATTTTAGCACCCTCAAAGTCTGAAAAATCCATAGCTTCCATATCGCCAAAGCCCAGTTTTTTCATCAAGGTTTCACAATAACCATCTTCTTGCAGGTAGTCGTCGATTATGCCTTCTTTGTTATGGCGATTCAGTACGTCATTATAGCGTTTTTCAAAAC
>Ga0209344_10000786_pt1 | contig 49032 bp, 46 predicted proteins | sample Cruoilmetagenom6_FD_187293 | JGI IMG/M metagenome (GOLD analysis project Ga0209344, IMG submission 187293) | Oil polluted marine microbial communities from Coal Oil Point, Santa Barbara, California, USA - Santa Barbara Oil Seep Sample 6 (SPAdes)... | ecosystem: Environmental > Aquatic > Marine... | reverse complement strand
AATTGATAAAACAAAATTTGATCCATATGTGTGTGTTGAAAGCTATCCTGAATTGATACCAGAAGAAATACCCATTGACCGTCAGCTTACATTTCAATACTCTAATCACATAAAACAAGATATGCGGCGGTTCCGTAAGAAGTTGAAAGCACATGCCATCGATATGGTTCATTCATGGGATTACAAGTCTAATTATAGAGAACCATTGGGCTGTCGCTTTGCAGGAGTTAAATACCTGTACACCAAAAAAAATAATGCTTGGTCTAAAAGGTGGATGCTAAAAAGTATTCTGTCAAACCATATTATACACAATAACCCGGAAATGAAAAAACGTTTTTTTAACTCGTTACTATTTTACAATAAAACTACGTTTATTCCTCATGGGGTAGATACATCAGTTTTTAAGTTTTTCCCACGTAGATATCAAAACACATTCAATTTGGGCTGCATCGCAAATATAAACTCAAATAAAAACCAATTACTGTTAGTTAAAGCTTTAAAAATGCTACCAGAAAACGTTGAGTTACATTTATATGGCAATGAAAATAAGGAGTATAGGATGACTATAAATAATTATATAGAAAGACATAACCTAGGAAATAGGGTTCATTTTCATGGCTTCATTGACAATAAATATATCCCAAAAGTTTTAAGTACCTTCAACCTGTTTATCCTTCCTTCTTTCAATGAGGGATTACCGGTTTCTATATTAGAAGCTTTAGCTTGCGAGGTTCCGGTTTTAAGTGCAGACTCTGGCGGAGGAGCTCGTTTTTTATTAAAACAGGAATATATATTTTCAACTCAAAATAAGGAAGAGCTTATTAGTAAAATTTTAAAAATATATTCTTTAAAAGAAGATGAAAGAAGGACTATTGCGACTAAAAGCCTACAATATAGTATGGAAAATCATACTTTACAAACCGAAATTTTTGCACATGAAAAATTATATGAAAAATTAATATAACTCACTTAATTACATAAAAAAGTGCTATAAATTAATTTTAATAATACCACAATTATTGAGAAATGAAAGAGGAGAAACATACTAAAAACATAATATTTGTCGCTGGCACTGGTCGTTCTGGCACCCACTTGATAGGGAGAACGGTAGCTAGCCATCCATTGATTAAAGGAAGAATCGAAGATTCATATACCTTTCCTTTGCTAACTAGAGTTGCCACAACGCAGGATTTCAATAATGATATTGTAAATTTTGTTTTAAAAAAAGTGCTTTTTTATAGGTTAAAAAAAATAAATGTTAATAAAGATTTTCATATACTAGAAAAATCCCATCCTTCCTTATGGCTTGCTAAAGAAATATTAAATCGAATTCCAAACGCCAAATTTATTGGAGTGTATCGAGATGTTGAGCCTACTGTAAATAGCATGTTAAATCATGATGGAGTGTTAAATTGGTATAACAAATTACCTCAAAATAAACCAAATAAATTTTTAGGTATTACTGAGGAAAATAAAGTAGAGTTCAATAATTTTTCATTAGAAAAGAAATGTGCTTTAAGGTGGGCATCTCATATGAAACAGTTGCAGGCGATAAAAAATAAGTATCCAAATAATATCTTATGTGTGGATTATGATAATTTTATAGCTAATCCTTCAATATGGTTGCATAAATTGAGTCTTTTTCTAAATGTAGAAAACAGTTTTAATCCAGAAAAGATAAATCTAAACTCTAAAGATAAATGGAAAAATAAATTGACACAGCGTCAATTAAATGAAATTTCTGATATAAATATTAATAAAATGGACTTTAATAAATTATTTTAATTTCCCAACGCACTATTTTAAAGAAGTATATTCTGAATATTTTAAACCATAATTAAATGAGGATAGGAGTTGTTCTTTCTGCTACCCCAAGTTATTCCGAAACCTTCTTTCGATCCAAGATAAAAGGGCTTCAGGAACAGGGGATTGATGTACGACTGTACTGCCAACATAAAAAAGATGACTTTAGTCTTTGTTCTGTAGTCATGGCACCAAAAGTAACTGCAAACCCATTATTACAAGGATGGTATTTTGTAAAGGAGTCTCTATTGCTTTTGCCTTATTTGTTAACAGTAATCCGATATATAAAAATAGAGCGAAAAGAAAAGACAGGAATTGTGCAAACGTTAAAAAAAATATACCTTAATGCACATATATTAAAAGCAAAACTGGATTGGTTGCATTTTGGCTTTGCTACGCAGGCTCTTGGGAGTGAAACAGTTGCAGAAGCGATTGGTGCTAACATGGCGGTTAGCTTTCGAGGCTTTGATATTGCTGTATATCCTGTAAAACATCCGGGTTGTTATACGCTATTATGGAAATATATAGATAAAGTACATACCATATCTAATGATCTTTTACTACTAGCAAAAGAGCAGGGGCTGCCCGAGCATATACCCGTTGAAAAAATTACACCCGCCATAGATGTAACACTATTTCAACCTTCAAGTCAGAAGAGAAAGAAAGCTACTTCCTTAACTTTTATCACTACAGGAAGGCTTCACTGGAAAAAAGGGATGGTACAAACCTTAGAAGCATTGGCAATACTAAAAGATAAAGGCATTGATTTTATGTATAAGATAATTGGTGAAGGAAAAGAATATGAGCGAATTGCATTTGCGGCGGAGCAACTTGGATTAAAAGAATCTGTCGTCTTTTTGGGTAAAATACCACACCATCAAGTAAAAAAAGAGCTTCAAAAAGCGACGCTGTATTTACAATATAGCATTCAAGAGGGGTTTTGTAATGCGGTATTAGAAGCACAAGCAATGGGAAAGCTTTGTATTGTATCCAATGCAGAAGGGCTTTCAGAAAATGTGCTGCACGGTAAAACCGGCTGGGTGGTCCCTAAATTAGAGCCCAAATTATTGGCAAAACAAATTGAGCATGTAATTCAATTGCCTGAAAAAGAGAAAAAAGAAATTACTGAATATGCTACTGATCGTGTAAGAGACGAATTTAATATTGAAAAACAACAAGAGGAGTTTGTTTCTTTTTATTTAAAATAAGGCTATCGTCTCGACTGATTTAATTTGCCGGTACGGTAAGTTAGATCGAATCGATAACCAATGAGCTGGTTACGTTTTAAAAAGGGTCTCGATACAAATTTGAACACTGCTGGCGCGCCTTCAAATTCACTCGACCTGACTTTTTAGTTTTCAGTTTTCAGTATCAGTAGGCAGTTTGCGTTTTAGAAGTATCGATATTTAAAAAACCAATTTATAAACTAGAACGTTTATATTTATCCCAATGAAATTATATTATCCAAAATCGCACTACGACAATGCTCAACGAGGACTTCTTTTCCCTTTGTTAAAACCGTTTATAAAAGGGGATAACTTTACTGACCAGCAAAGAATAGCTGTATATGGGGTTTCAAAACAAGATTTTGAATTTGCAGATACACTGGAAGAAGCAGACGCAGCTATATTACCTATGGCGTGGAATTATTATGTAAAAACTGCTACGGAACAAAGGGCAATTGACTTTGTAAAACACTGCAGTAAAGTAAAGAAAAAAGTGTTAGCATATAATGCAGGGGATTTTGGGATAAAAACACCTCGTTTTAAAAACCTTATTTTTTTTCGCTTAGGAGGCTATCGCTCTCAATTTTCAGCACATGAACATATGCTTCCCCCTTTTATTACAGATCCTTTAAAGAAATATTTTGATTCCGACAGAATTTTTGAACGTTCATACCAGAACCAACCTTTAATAGGTTTTTGTGGGCAAGCGAATGGTTCCTGGTTAAATGCCATCAAAGAACTGGTTGCAACAGCAGGTCGTAATTTAAAAACCAGAGTAGGACATTCAAAAGAGGAACCGCAAAATATCATATCGACTTCCTTTGTAAGGGCTTCCGTTTTAAAGAAGTTGCAGCAATCTGCAATGGTAAAAAACAGCTTTATCCTTCGAAAAAAATATAGGGCGGGAGTAAAACATAATAAGGATACACACAAAACTACCTTAGCGTTTTATGATAACATTAACCAATCAGACTACATAGTATGCGTACGTGGGGCAGGTAATTTTTCCGTCCGTTTTTATGAAACCTTGGCCTTGGGACGCATCCCTGTGTTTATTAATACGGACTGCTCATTGCCTTTAGACGAAATACTTCCGTGGAAAGAACATGTGGTTTGGGTCGAATACCGGGAACGTCATCGAGTAGCCCAAAAAGTAACTGAGTTTCATCAAGCATTATCCGAAACGGATTTTATAGCTTTACAGCAAGCCAATAGAAACCTATGGAAAGCTAATTTGACTTTGGGAGGGTTTTTTAAAACTTTTTTTCAACACTACCTAACAACCAAATAAAAGATTATAAGTGTTATTTAATTCCCTTGATTTTGCTATTTTTTTACCCATAGTATTTATACTGTACTGGTGGGTATGTAAGAAAAACGGAAGGCACCAAAACCTTTTACTATTAATTGCGAGTTATGTATTTTATGGTTGGTGGGATTGGCGGTTTTTATCCCTATTGTTAATTAGTACGGTTGTAGATTATACCGTAGGGCTAAAGTTAAAAAAAACAAACCGGGCAAACCATCGCAAACTTCTTTTGTTTATTAGTCTGGCTGTTAATCTAGGGTTATTGGGCTTCTTTAAATATTATAATTTTTTTATAGAGAACTTTACCACTGCCTTTACTTTTTTTGGAAGCAGTATTCAACCAAATACGCTATCTATCATTCTCCCAGTAGGGATTTCATTCTACACCTTCCAAACACTGAGCTATACCATCGATGTATATCGGAAAAAGTTGAAACCTACTCGGGATTTTGTAAGCTTTGCTGCATTTGTTTCCTTTTTTCCGCAGTTGGTAGCTGGTCCTATTGAACGGGCTACACAGCTATTGCCACAATTTTATAAAAAACGTGCCTTTAATAAAGAACAGGCAATAATTGGAGTAAAGCAAATCATTTGGGGGTTGTTTAAAAAAATAGTCATAGCCGATTCATGTGCACAGTATGCAAATGAAATTTTCGCTACTTACGAAACAGCTTCTTCCAGCACACTGATTCTAGGGGTTGTCTATTTTGCTTTCCAAATCTATGGTGATTTTTCAGGGTATAGTGATATTGCTATTGGTACGGCTCGCTTATTTAATATTAAGTTGTTACCTAATTTTAGGTATCCTTATTTTTCAAGGGATATAGCTGAGTTTTGGCGACGGTGGCATATTTCATTATCAACCTGGTTTCGGGATTATATATACATTCCGTTAGGCGGAAGTCGGGGCTCCAAAGCACAACATATGTTCAATCTGTTTGTGGTTTTTAGTATTGGTGGGGTTTGGCATGGGGCCAGTTGGAATTTTATAGTTTGGGGCGTCTTAAACGCATTGTTTTTTATACCATTATTTTTTTTTAAAAAGTATAGCGTACACAAAGACACCGTGGCGCAACATACTGTATTGCCAAACTTTAAAGAAGTAGCAGGTATGGTGAGTACCTTTTTGTTAGTGCTCCTAGGATTTATATTTTTTAGAACGGAATCCATATCGCAAGCTTGGGAATATATTCAGCGAATATTGCATTTTGACATGCAAATAGAACTATTGCAGATAGAACGGTATAGCTTTGAAATGATTCCGTTACTTTTAATGTTGGTAAGTGTAGAATGGATGTATAGAAAACAGGAGTTTCCATTATGGTCCTCACGATATGAGTATATAAAAACCATAGGAATACTACTTATGATCCTACTATTTGGAAGTTTTTCTAAGCTGCAGGAGTTTATTTATTTTCAGTTTTAATGAAGCAATTTATAACATATAGTGTACTTTTTTTGTTAGCTACTATGCTACTGATGTTTCTTTTGGACCTTACGTATACTCATGTTTATAATTCCGGTTCGTATCGAAATAAAGTGATGTGGATACGGGATATGCAACCGGATACGTTAGACTATGCTATTTTTGGTTCTTCACGAGCCAAGTATACTGTTAACCCTACTGTAATAACACAACAGACCGGTAAAAAAGGAGTGAATTTAGGAATGAACGCTTCTGGTCCTTTTGAAGTACAGCTGGCCGTGAAGGAGTTTTTTAAGCATACCTTCGCAAAACGTATTTTTGTGCAGGTAGATTACACGTATTATACGACCGCTCCAGATAGTATTGGGCAATTGGTGTGGCTGCCCTATATAAAGGAAAAAGAGATATTTGAATCCTTTAAACCATTTGGTAGGGCATACCAAGGATATAAACAAATACCGATGTACCGGTATTTACAATTTGATGGATCTTTAGGCTTTCGGAATGTTATCTTGAGTGCTTTAGGGAAAACCCCTGATTTTCTAACTGATAATGGATTTAAAAACAGATGGGGGACTTTACAAGAAGACACACCCTATCCATATACGTTGGAGCAAAAAACAAATAAGCAGATAGATGAAATTATTAAACTGGCAAACCGTAAAAACGTAGCGCTCTATTTTTTTACAGCACCTATTTATAGACCCGCAGAAGATTTCTCTACATTAAAAGAAAACATTCCTAATTATACAAATATGTCAACAACCGTAGAAGATAAAAGCTATTTTAGCGATCATATGCATGTCAATGAGGAAGGGGCAAGGCTTTTTACGCAAAAGTTTATAGCTGCTTTTTTTTCTAAAGAAGTTGGTTACAAGTAATATTTATGTTGTTTTGATGATAATAAGTATAAATTTTTAATTAATGATTATAGATAAAATGAACGCAATTATAGAAAAGGCTAAAGTTAAAATAATGGCGTTCTATTTAGATAGTCTAAATTATTTTTCTTTAGTGAAAGCTAAATTAAAAAGAAAAAGAATTGTGTATTCTCATTATGCACGCGTTAATAATTTTGGCGATCGGTTTAATAAGGATTTAGTTCGATTTTTTGGCGCAGAATTAATATACGTGTCTTCTTATAAAAAAAGTGAAATGGCTTTGACGGGTTCTATATTAGGGGCTTATCTACGTGACTTTTCTGGGTATATAGTCGGAGCTGGATTTATTTTAGAACGGTACAATAGATTAAATAATAATTGGAAAGTTAAACTTATACGTGGTCCATTGAGTGCTAAACAATGTGGTGCTACAGATGGAGTGGTGTATGGGGACCCTGGTATTCTTGCCTCTCAAATTTATACTATAAATAAGAATAAAAAATATAAATTAGGAATACTGCCTCACAGCAGAGATGTTTCAATAGTTAAGGATATTGGTTTTGATAAAGAAATTTTAATTATTCATCCAAGAAGAAAACCTTCAGAAGTAGCTAAGGATATTCAACAATGTGAATTTATAGCTTCATCTTCTTTACACGGATTAATATTTGCTGATTCTTTTAGAATACCTAATCTTCACATTAAATTTAGTGATAACGTTATAGGAGGGTTGCATAAGTTTAATGATTACTATTTCGGGATGGAGGCAACACCTGATTTTATAAATTTTAGTAGTAATATTACCATCAACAATATCATTGAAAAGTGTTCTTTACGATACTCTGAAGCTTATTTGGTTTCTAGACAAAAAGAAATTAAAGATATTATACACACTACAATATATAAATAAGAACGTTAGTTAATGAAAATACTTTTTTGTTTAACATATAGCAAAAGTTTTTTGTCAGGGTTTTTCTTTGATGTATGTAAAAAGTTAACTGCGGAGGGGTATACTGTTTCAATTTACTCTTTAAAAAGTAGTAGAGAATATAAAACCATTGAAAGCATACCTATTTATATAGAAAAAAAAGGGGGCTACTGGAAAAATTATTATAGCACCTACAAAATCATAAATAAAGTAAAGCCTGATATTATTATTTCAAACTTTAATTATGTTTACCCGGCTTTATTGTGTGGTAGATTGACTAGGGTTTCTAAAAATATAGCTTGGTTCCATACTGAAAGTAGTCATACTAGGCCAGGACCTTTCAATATTTTAATTAAAAAGTGGTTTTCAAAACTAGCAGATAATATAATCGTAAATTCTCCTCGATTACGAGAGGATCTTATAGTAACGTTTTCTGTAACTAAAGAAAAAATAAATATTGTCCCTTTTTGGACTGCTATTTCTACTGTTTCACATGTTCCAATTGAACTAGAAAATACAGGTGTATTTAAAATTGGATGCCCGGGTCGTATAGTTAAAGGGAAAAATCATGAAGTTTTACTTGATGCGCTTTTAACTTTAAAGTCGAAATCACAAACCTGTTTTAAATTGTATATTGCAGGCACAGGAGATGTTGTTGAAGATGTAAAAAAGCAAACTTTAGCGAAAGGGTTAACTAAGGAGGTGGTATTTTTAGGCGATCTTACTATTCAAGAAATGCCTGGGTTTTATAAAGCTATGGATTTAATAGTTTTGCCTAGCCTCCAGGAAGCCTTCGGAATGGTCTTCCTTGAGGCGATGAGTTTAGAAGTACCTGTGTTGGTCTCTGATAGGTTTGGTGCGTTAGAATTTTTGAGTTCTGAAGTAAATCTAAATGCTTTTCAATTCAACCCTTTAGATGAAAAAGAATTAGCAGATAAAATAAAATTGTACATGGAAGGAAAAGGATGTAGCCCAGCATATTTTAAAACTCTTTATAATAAACATTTTAGTAGAGAGAAAACCTTCCACTCATTCATGAAAGTTTTGCAAGAATAGATGCTTTTTTCTTTTTTAAAATACCTACAACCTACACATTATTTCCAATTGTATAAAAGAAATGGCAACAGTGTATTCCCGGTGTTTTCTGAATTACCAAATAAAATAAAGAAACAGTTAGTCCTTAATGAAAATTTTAAAAGCGAACAGGCAAAAGAATATGACTTGTCGTGGCAAGCTATACAAAAAGGATATATTGGTAATGCGGCTACCTACAGAACCTTTAAAAAAGTACCAACTGTTGATGAATATATCTTTATTCGACTGTATTTTCATCCAGCTTGGGTACTCTATGTTTTGTTATTAAGGTTATTTAGTTTTAAAAATCCTTTTATTGAAATATCAGCTTGGTATAAGTCTAGAAAAATAAAACAAAGTAGTTATTTAAAAACTCCTATAATTCATTCAGAGTGGGAGCAAAATGGTCAAAACTATAATACAGACAATAGGAGAGTAAGTATTATTATACCAACACTTAATAGATATAATTATCTTAGGGATGGCTTAAAAGATTTAGAACAACAGACTCATACTAATTTTGAAGTAGTGATAGTAGATCAATCCGAACCGTTTCAAAAGGAGTTTTACAATCAATTTTCATTGCAATTACAAGTTATTCACCAAAAGGAAAAAGCATTGTGGTTAGCACGTAATACGGCAATAGAGAAATCTAATAGTAACCTTTTTTTGTTATACGATGATGATAGTCGTGTTGGTAGCGATTGGATTGCAAACCACTTAAAGTGTTTGGATGTTTTTAATGCTTCTATCTCTTCGGGAGTCTCCATTTCTCAATCAGGTGCTGCTGTGCCTGCAAATTATTCTTTTTTAAGGGTATCTGATCAATTGGATACTGGAAATGTACTAATAAAGAAAGAAGTCTTTGAAGAGATTGGGCTTTTTGATCGACAGTTTGAAAAGCAACGCATGGGTGATGGTGAGTTTGGACTACGGGCTTATTTGGAGGGCTTTTTAAATATTTCAAACCCACACGCGAAGCGTTTACACTTAAAAGTAGGAACTGGCGGATTACGTGAAATGGGAAGCTGGGACGCCTTCCGGCCTAAAAAATGGTTGGCACCGCGTCCTATTCCAAGTGTGTTGTATCTTTTCAGAAAATATTTTGGAAATAAAAGAAGTATGTATTCATTAGGACGAACAGTTCCTCCCTCTATAATTCCATATCGTTTTAAAAAAAATAAAGGAATGATGCTAGTAGGCAGTTTAATTGCCTTGTTGATATTTCCAGTTATTTTCATACAGGTATTTCGATCGTGGAGTCTGGCTTCAAAAAAAATAAAAGAAGGAAGTTTAATTAAAAAGATAGATTCGTGAAAGTACTACAGGTCATAGATCAATTACAGGCGGGAGGTGCAGAGCGGATTGCGGTAGACCTATCAATTTTGCTTAAAAATGAAGGTGTTGATATTGATTTTTTAAACCTTTTACAACCTGCACAACTTGATAAAGAGCTTAAAAAAAATAATATACACGTAAAGTATCTTAATAGAAAAAATAAGTACAACCCTTTTCTGTTGCTACAGCTATTCTTTCTTTTAAATACCTATTCGGTAATTCATGTTCATTCTCGCCATGTTTTAAGGTACGTTGGACTAACTTTTTTTATTCCTACCTTTTTACGAAAGTATAAAGTTGTTTTTCACGATCACTACGGAAACATTGAAATGGACAAAACGATTTCCTATTATTTAAAAAAATGTATTAAAAATTGCAATGCTTATATAGGAGTTAGCGATAAATTGGTTGCTTGGGCCGAAAAGAAAAGGCTTAATAACTCCATTTATTTATTAGAGAATATTGTTAGAGAGAAAAAAAGTGTAAAAAGAATTAATACTAAAAGTGAAATTATAGTTGTTGGTAATTTTAGAGAACAAAAAAATTACGAGTTTTTAATGTCAATTCTTGAAAAATTGCCCGTGAATGTTTCAATGGATCTTTACGGAGCAATTGTTAATCGCGAGTATTATGAAAAAATAGTAGAACAAGTTAGGAACTTAGGGCTTTCAAACCAGATTAATATAATTGAAAATGAAACGAATATTACTGCTTTATTAATAAATTATAAAATGGCTGTTCATTGTGCTGCATCCGAAACAGGACCTCTTGTTGCTATTGAATATATGTCTCAGCATATTCCATTTATCATGTTTAATACTGGGTCTGTTGCAAAGAAATTAAAGGAGCATAAATATGACTTGATTATGGATACCTTTCATGCCGAGAAGTGGTCTGAAAAAATAGAGAGCGTTTTACAGAATAAAAGCTATTTTGAACGGCTAAAAAAAGAAATAAGGTTACTTTACAGCACCAGTTTTTCAGAAAAAAAATATATATCCACATGTATGGAGATTTACCAAAATATACTACACTCTTAGTAATATCAGACACGACAGTTTTAAAAAGAGATGGAAAGGCTTATGGCTTTGGCCCAGTTGTTAAGGAGATAGATGCCATGTTACATTTGTTTAAAGAAATAACTTGGATTGGTTTTAATCGTCAAGCACAAGCTTATAATAAATCTTCTCTTCTAATATCTTCAGAAAGGGTTAAGGTTATACCTTTACAGCATGTTGGGGGTACAATACTTAGGGACAAAGTTTCAATTATAAAACAGTATCCTTCCATGTGGAAAATAATTAATTCTGAAATAAAAAAGCATACGTATATACATTGCCGTGCCCCGTCAAACCCTGCATTTATAGCAATGCATCTTTCTAAAAAATATCCTAAAAAACGTTTTTGGTTTAAATATGCCGGCAACTGGGTAGGAAAAGCGCCTTATTTTTATAGATTACAACGAGATTTGTTAAAAAAATTGAATAAAAATACTCTAATTACTGTTAATGGTACATGGGATAATCAGTCTGAAAAGGTACTGGCATTCGAAAATCCTTGCTTAACTGAAAGTCACAGAAAAGAGGGGGAGGTAACAGTACAAGGTAAATTATATACTAAGCAAAAGAAGTATTGTTTTGTAGGGGGATTAAACCAAAATAAAGGAATACTTTTATTGTTAGAAGCCCTTAAGACAATAATAAACGAAGAGTTTGGTGAACTACATATAGTTGGGGATGGTAACCTGGAGCACGTGGTATCCTCCAAAGTGTCAGGGTTAAACCATAAAATAAAGTTGCATGGTTCTTTGTCTAAAAAGCAAGTTCATGAAGTTTATAAAAAATGTCACTTTATTGTATTACCCTCTAAAAGTGAAGGGTTTCCTAAGGTTATTGGGGAAGCCATGAATTTTGGGTGCATACCTATAGTTTCAGATATATCTTGTATTGGCCAATACATTGAGACCGATAAGACGGGTTTTTTAATAACCCCAGTTAATGAAGTAGAAACTAAAAAGGCGTTGCAAAAAAGCTTTTCTGTTTCAGAAGAAAAATTTAAAAACATCATTAATTTAAACTATAAACTCGCTGAGCGTTTTACATATACTCATTATTTAGAAAGAATAGAAAAAGATATTTTTAAAAACCCATAATTACAGTTACTATAAAATTAAATAAAAAATACACCTATTTTCATTTATTGCTATTGCATATAGTGATAGGCTATACTATTTACGTCTCCGGGGCAACATCAAAATTCATTTTACTGGGGGCAATTTGCTTCTTTTTATATCGAATTATCAAGAACGGAAATAAAAATGATGAGGTGTTATTTGGTGCTGCTTATGTTACAGGGTTTGAAGTTCTTTCTAGAATGACAGGCGGTGCATTCACATATGAGTTCGCAAAATATGCAGTTATTGGGTTTTTAGTGCTCGGCATGTTTTACAGGGGGTTTACACGAACCTCATGGCCTTATGTGTTTTATTTATTTTTATTAATACCGGGTGTTTTATTCTCAGCAATCAATTTAAATTATAATACTGATGTAGGAAATGCCATTGGATTTAATTTAAGCGGCCCTGTATGTTTGGGGATTTCAGCATTATATTGTTATAACCGGAAAATACCTAAAGAACGATTCGCGTCTATTTTACATGTATTAATATTGCCAATTATTAGTATAACTATATATTTATATTTTTATACCCCAAGTATTCGAGATGCTTTAGAAGGCACCGCTTCCAATTTTGCGGCTTCTGGTGGCTATGGTCCTAATCAAGTCGCTACCGTTTTAGGCTTGGGGATGTTTATTCTTTTTGCTCGATTATTAACTATAAATAAAGCCTTTATTAATATCATAGACTTACTCTTATTGGCTTTAGTAAGCTATAGAGGTATTGTTACTTTTTCAAGAGGAGGAATTATCACAGCTGCAATATGTGCACTTGTTTTTTTAATCTTTCTTTATTTTTTTAATAAAACGGAGTCTAAAAGAAATATAGCAGTAAAGGTAGGTGTAACAGCATGTGTGATTTTTGGAATTTGGGTTGTTTCCTCTATAACGACATTAGGACTAATTGATAAAAGATATTCAAATGAAAACGCTGCTGGAGAACTTAAAGAAGATATAACAACAGGTAGAAGCAAATTGATAGCATCCGAATTAGAAGCCTTTTATGAATATCCTATAACAGGAATAGGAGTGGGTAAAGTAAAAGAATACCGTCAAAATAAAACAGGAGTTTTGTCAGCTACACATAATGAATTAAGTCGCTTGCTTTCTGAACATGGAGTTTTTGGTTTTTTAGCTATTATAATACTATTGATTACTCCCGTACTATTTTGGTTTGCTAATCAAAGTAATCCCTATTTATTTGCTTTCTTAGCCTTTTGGTTTTTAACGATCAACCACTCTTCAATGCGTATCGCAGCTCCCGCATTTATATATGGCTTGGCATTATTAAACATTACCTATGAAAAGAAAAAGAAACCTATTGTACATAGGGAATAAACTGGCTGCAAAAGGAAGTACTCTTAGTACTATTGAAAGTCTAAGCCGTAAACTGCAAGAAGAAGGTTTTACTGTTACTAGTGCGTCTGCTGTGGTAAGTAAACCACTTAGAATGATCCATATGCTATATAGTGTATGGAAATACAGAAAATGGGCTGACTTGGTTTTAATCGATACCTATAGTACCTTAAACTTTCAGTATGCTGTTTGGGTGGCTACCGTATGCCGTTGGTTTACTATTGCGTATATACCTATTTTACATGGTGGCAATCTACCAACTCGACTCCAAAAAAGTAAAAAACAAAGCAGAAAACTATTTGGTAACGCAACCACCAATGTTGCCCCTTCCAATTATTTACTAGAGGTTTTTAAAGAAGAAGGGTATAGTAATCTTACCTACATCCCCAATACCATCGAGATTGAAAAATATCCTTTTTCACTCCGGGAACACCCAAAGCCCAAACTCTTATGGGTACGCTCCTTTGCCGAACTGTATAATCCCATGCTTGCTTTGCGCATACTAGAACATTTAATACAAGATGGTTATATGGAAGCCGAACTGTGTATGATAGGACCCGATAAAGATGGTTCTATGGCTCAATGCAAAGCATACGCAATACAAAAGAACTTACCCGTCAGATTTACTGGGGGGCTTATTAGGGAAGAATGGTTACAGCAATCGAAAGGGTATGATATTTTTATTAATACAACACACGTAGATAACACACCTGTTAGTGTAATTGAGGCTATGGCGCTTGGATTGCCAGTTATTTCAACAAATGTAGGGGGTATACCTTATTTATTGACGCAAGATGACACAGGAATACTTGTGCCTCCTAATTCAATAGAAAATTTTGTTGCAGCCATTAAGCAGATACTTCAAAATCCCGATAAAACAACTGCCATGACTATTAAAGCAAGAAATTCGGTAGAAAAATTTGATTGGAAAGAAGTAAAAAAACACTGGATTTCAACGCTACAGAAGTAAAGATTTTTAAATTTACTTCATTTAGTAGCTAATTGCAGTTTTAAATGATTTAATTTTCCAAAAAGAAGTATGGGTCTCAACAAACAACAAATAGGTATTGTAATACCCTATTTTAATGCCAGCAAGCATATTGAAGCTGTAGTACAAAAAGCTTTGCAGTATAGTAATACTATTGTTATAGTAGATGATAAAAGCCCTGAAGTACTTCCAGAAAGCCTACACCAATTTAAAAATACAGTAACCGTTTTAAATGAAAGTGAAAACCTAGGAGTCGGTGGAGCGACGAAGAAAGGATTTTTACATCTCCAATCCCTACCCGATATAAAAATTATTATAAAATTGGATGCGGATGATCAAATGGATACGGCATATATTCCACAGTTGGTTGAACCTATAGAACAAGAGGGATATAGTTTTGTAAAAGGAAACCGCTTTCGTGATTTTAGGGCACTTAAAAATATGCCTTGGTCAAGGCGTTTTGGTAATCTTTTCCTTTCTTTTTTAAGTAAAGTGGCAACGGGCTATTGGAATTGTTTCGACTTTAATAATGGGTTCTTTGCCATTTCAAAAAATAGTTTAAAATTGATAGATTCTAATAAAGTAGCTAACAATTACTTTTTTGAAACTTCGTTAATTGCTGAGTTGTATTATCAAAAAGCTAAGATTAAAGAAATTGCGATGCCAGCAATATATGGGGAAGAAACTTCTAATATGAAAGTCTTTCAAATGCCTTTTTTATTTAGTATCAATCTGCTTAAAAAATTTATAAGTCGAATATGGAAATCTTACTTTGTGTATGATTTTAATATAGGAACATTGTATATCGTATTTGGTCACTTATTGTTCTTTGCTGGAATAATTTATGGAGGAATTAATTGGTACCACTATGCGAGCAAGGATATTTTAACGCCCGTGGGGACGATAATGATAAGTACTTTATTAATTATTTTAGGTTTTCAATTACTGCTACAGGCAATACAATTTGATATATTAAACACTCCAAAAGAAAAATAGGTGTTGGATTAAGGCTAAAAAAGTAAAACAAAAATGGATAATGCTCTTAAATTCCTAATTTTTTCTACTTTTACGACTATAATCCCCAGCCAATGACCCAAAAAGGAGGTATTCATTTTGAAATTTCCGAACGGAAAATCCTATTACGCATTTTCGATATAGTAAGTGTCTTGGCACTTTTGTACCTTATAGGGGAGGTGTTTGACTTTGATTACTTTAAAATAAACGCCCAACATTGGGTATGGTCTATCGTATTGGCTGTCTATCTCACTATTTTTGCTACCATTTTTGAACTGTATGACTTACAAAAGGCCAGTAAGTTGGAAATCGTAATTCAAAACATAATTCTTACTGCTTCCGTAACGGTTTTATTTTATTTGTTAACCCCTTTCTATACACCTACACTACCCGAAAACCGATTGCAAATCGTTTATTTTTTCTTGGCTATTAACGTCGCGTTATTTCTATGGCGCTATGCTTATATAACCTTTATTTCTGCCCCCAGATTTTTTAAACATATTATGCTTATTGGTAATTCAGAGGAAATTGAATCGATCGTAACATCGTTGGAAACATCAGATCCTAATTATCGAGTAATCGGTTATGTTAATACAGGAAATAAATCCTATCAAACTGAAAAGTTAATCGAATTTGAGAATGAATTACTTTCGGAAGCCATAAAAAAACATACAATTTCTGAAATAGTAGTCGCGCTATCAAAGTCTGAAGAAATGACCATTCCTTTAAATAACCAGCTCATTAGACTGTTAGAGAAAGGGATGCCTATTCGGGAATACACTCATGTCTATGAAGAATTAAACCGTAAAGTGCCCGTACAGTATATCGCAGAAGACTTTTATCGTTATTTTCCCTTTAGCCGAAGTAACCAGAATAAATTATACTTGTTTTTTCACCGATTGATGGATCTCATTCTTTCCATAATCGGACTGTTATTTGGAATATTGATTTCTCCTTTTATAATTGTAGGAAATATCTTGGCAAATAAAGGGCCACTTTTTTACAAGCAAGAACGGGTTGGGAAAAATGGAAAACATTTTAAAATATATAAACTGCGAAGCATGGTGATTGACGCTGAAAAGGATGGTGCTCAATATGCAAAGAAAAAGGATACACGTATTACCTACTTCGGAACCTTTTTAAGACGAACTCGTATTGACGAAATCCCGCAATTTATAAACGTTATTAAAGGAGAAATGAGCGTGATTGGACCTCGACCAGAACGCCCTATGTTTGTTGAAAGTTTATCAGAACAAATTCCCTTTTACGAAATAAGACACCTAGTAAAGCCTGGTGTTACGGGTTGGGCACAAGTAAATGCGAAATACGGTATGACCCAAGAAGATGCCATGGAAAAACTACAATATGATCTCTATTACATTAAACGCCGAAGTTTCTTTTTGGATAGTAAAATTGTGCTAAAAACTCTAAGTACCATTATCTTTTTTAGAGGACAGTGATTTAGTTGGGTTTAAGCAGTAGGCTTCAGGCAATATGCAGTAGGCAGTAGGCAAGTAGTCAGTAGTGGTTTCGATACAAATTCGTAATCCTTGTCAGTCTTTCGAATTCACTCAACCACCGTTACGTTGTTGGAAGTAGTTATTTAGATGGTTGCTGAGTGCTTTTCGTTTTTACCATATTAAAATGATAAACGAAATAATATAAAACGAAAAGTGTATCGAAGCTACCGTGTTCAGTATTGGTTTCGATACTAATTCAAAATGCTTTGGAGGTTTTCGAATTTACTCAACCACCGTTACGTAGTTGGGAGTAGTTGTTTAGATGGTTGCTGAGTGCTTTTCATTTTTACCGTATTAAAATGATAAACGAAATAATATAAAACGAAAAGTGTATCGAAGCTACCGTGTTTAGTGCGCAGTGTCCAGTATTGGTTTCGATACTAATTCGTAATCCTTATCAGTCTTCCGAATTCACTCAACCGCCGTGAGTAGCTATTCGGCTAAAAAGACCAATGTAAGGTTGTTGAGTGTCCCGCATCGCGGGATGTATCGAAGCATCCGGCTTTATTGTCGCTTCAAATACCCGACCAAGAAAATATAACGAATAGCCAAAGCAACCAATAATGGAATCAGTGCTATTGCAAAAACCTGCACTCCTGTTATCCAATGGACAGTTAACAGGCCTAACAACACAATTAAAAAGAACACATATTTGCGTGCCCATTGTTTAGGAAACCGCTTCGCAATAATCGCTATTAGTAACAAGCTTAATGGAAAAGCCCACAATAAATTATAATTATTGGCCGTAGCCGTATGGTCTGTTGCTACCCAAAGTAACAATAAGAACACACCAATTAAGCCGGTAATGAAAAAAATAGTCGCATCCAAGAAACGACTTCTGGTGTTGTTTTTTCGGTCTTTAAAGGTGATAAACACAATTACTAATCCCAGTATTCCAAAAATAAACAACGGACTCGTTAAAAAGAAAGGGTTTTCTTCAGTAGAATCATTTTTAAATAGGGTAGAGGTGTTGTCTACTAATTTCTCATTACCACCGTTTCGTGTAATGGCAGCTGTTTCCGCAGCTTTAAAAATGTAGTCTGGCAGAAATTGATATTCCCAAGCGGTCGCTTGTTTATCGATTACAGCGCCTAAGGCTACGTCTATCCCTAAGCTTCCCCAAGTGTTCCAATGTAAGTTTTTTTGAATCAACTCTCTAAAAGTTTGTTCTTCTTCTACAAAATCATCATTATATTGAAGGTCATCACCCAACACTTCTTTAAGTACATCACGAATTTTCGTAGCGCAATTGTCATAGAAAAAGTCGTATTTGTACTTTCGGTTTTCGGGTTTGGCGTTGTTCTGAAGAAAATTAAACACAGCTTGTTTTTCAGAATAGGTTAGGTTTAAGGTTTGCTGTTTTACCCATCGATTTTGTGCTACGTAGCTATTATAAAATGGCTGGTAATAGCTTACCCCTAATTGGTATAACAATTTTCCTCTTGCAAATTTGGTGTAGAAATTTGGTGTATTAAAATCATACACCCCATAATTAAATACAATGTCTAGATTCTTGCTTTTATCTTCTACACGAAAAGCACTATGACCAAACTTATCATACAACTGATCGCCAGGACCGATGGTTAAAATACTTACTTCGGCACTTTCTGAAAGAGACGTATATTGTGCTTTTGCTGTAGTATTCAGAAAAAAGAATAGTACAATGGCAAAGAGATATAGTGGTTTGGAAAAGAAAAGTTTTGTGTTCAGAACAGTAGATTTTTAAATGACTACTTCAAAAATAAGCTTTCTTTATATATTTCAAGAAATTATAAGAAGATGAATATAAATCAACAAGTCAGGTCGAGTGATTTTAATTGATCGAGAGGTTAAGTAAAATAGTATCGAGACCTCGAGACCTATCTAAAAACGCTCCAATCTAATTTCAATGAAAAGACATTAGAGTAAAGGGCGGCACTTTGGTCACCAATATCGGTCAAGGCATAATCTACTTGAATACCTTTGTACTTAAAACCTACGCCAATATTGGGTTGAAAACCTACCGAATCACTTCCGTCCAATTGTTGAATATTCTGGAAATTACCCACACCTGCACGTACAAACACCAAATCGATGTAGCCAAACTGAAGTCCGGCAGCGGGTGTCATACTTGTAAAAGACGTTGAAAAAATATCATTGGTTTGGGCAAATCGGAAATTAAAATCTACTTCGGCTAGGAGTGAAAAATCATAATGAAACACAAACTTTCTAGAAACTCCTAATTGTAGTTTGGGGATGGTGATTTCAGTAGTTTCAGGTAATTCCTGATTTTGTCCTTCCACAGCACCTTGTATGGTTTCAAATTCGTCCTCATCAATGCTCCAAGCATTAAAAGTAGTAGTAATATCACGCGCCATTAAACCAAACTTCCAATCTCCTGTATTAAATTGAAGTCCGGCATCAAAGCCAAATCCCCAAGAGGAAGCAAAGTCACCTATGATTCTTCTAATCACTTTTGCATTCACTCCAACATTCAAGCCATCTAACGGCAACGCTCTGGCGTATGAAAAGGTAACACCATAATCTGCGGTTGAAAATAGACTAATACGGTTGTAATCAATGTTTCCTTGATCGTCAATAAGTTGCGTCGTGTTTAAAATGTCATCTACTCCAAAACGAATAACCGATAAAGCCACCACACTTCGGTCGTCCAATGGCATCGCAAAAGCACCATAATCGTAATTGGCAATATTGGCGAAGTAGGAGGCGTGCATTAAGGAAAGTTGGTTGTCTTCTAAAGCCACCAAACCTGCCGGGTTCCAATAGCCAGAATTGACATCGGCTGTAGAGGCTGTAACGGCATTGGCCATACCAAACGCGGCGGCATCAACCCCTATATTCATAAACTCATTCGAGTATTTTCTCGTGGTTTGTGATTGGGCTGCCAATGTAATTACTAAAAAGAGTAAAAATAAATTCTTCTTCAAGCTTATAATTTTGGGCAAATATCCTACTATTTTACACAATAGTAAACTATAATTTTAGCTACATATTGTATTTATACTCGGTTAGACGAAAATACTTTGCTATTTTTACAAACAGACACCCTTAATATGATAAAACAGATACCTAACATCATCACTTCCTTAAACTTACTTTGCGGAAGTGTTGCCGTGCTTTTTGCCGTTTCGGGCGATTTGATAACCGCTTCGTTTTTTGTGTTCTTCGGAATCTTCTTCGACTTTTTTGATGGGCTTGCCGCGCGGGTGTTCAACGCACAAAGTGAGGTTGGGCTAGAATTAGATTCGTTAGCCGATATGATAACCAGCGGATTGGCACCTGCAATTGTAATGGTTCAATTATTATCAGAAGCTACCCTAGGTCACAGCTTGATTATCACCGATATTTTTGCGGAAGATAGTTGGAACAGTGGTTTCCATGCCTATATTCCTTTTGTCGGGTTGCTCATTGCAGTGGCTTCAGCCTATCGTTTGGCAAAATTCAATGTGGATACTAGACAGACCAGCAGTTTTATAGGTCTTCCCACCCCGGCAAATGCTTTGCTAATTTTAAGTTTACCGCTTATACTGCACTTTCAATATTTTGAAGGAGTAGAAGCTGTCATTTTGAATCCGTGGGTTTTAATAGGGCTAACATTATTCAGTTGTGTTCTTTTAAATGCAGAAATTCCGTTGTTTGCACTCAAGTTCAAAACATGGGATGTTAAAAGCAATCTCTTGCGTTATGTTTTTATTGCAATTTGTTTACTCGCTGTATTGGTTTTAAAATTTATAGCCATTCCTGTTATTATTGGGATTTATATTATACTCTCTCTTTTATCTAACAATAAATAATTACGTCCTTCTTTCTTCGGAAATATTATTATAAATCTAAAAATTGCTATATGATAAACTTAGGTTAAACACTTCAAAAATGGTGTGTTTTGACAAGGGTTTTAGTATTTTATTTCAAAACAAATGAAAAATACTATGAGCGAAGTAAAAGCATATGCAGCATACGCTGAAAAAGAAAATCTAAAACCTTTAGATATTGAAAGGCGAGATGTAAAACCGACCGATGTTGAAATCGATATTTTATACTGTGGCGTTTGCCATAGTGATATCCATACAGTAAATGACGATTGGGGCGGAGCCAAATATCCCGTTGTTCCCGGACACGAAATTGTAGGCCGCGTATTAAAAGTAGGCGATCAAGTAAAAAACTTTAAAGAAGGCGATTTAGTAGGAGTAGGGTGTATGGTAGATTCTTGCCAAACGTGTGACTCTTGTAAAGAAGGATTAGAACAATACTGCGAAAATGGAGCTGTGATGACTTATGATGGTAAAGACGAGCATTTGGGCGGTCATACCTTTGGAGGTTATTCTGAAAAAATAATAGTGGATAAAGAATTTGTACTATCCATTCCTGAAAATATCGACATTAAAGCAACCGCGCCTTTATTGTGTGCTGGAATAACCACTTGGTCTCCTTTACAACACTGGAATGTGAAAAAAGGTGACAAAGTAGGGGTCATTGGTTTAGGTGGTTTAGGCCATATGGGCGTAAAATTTGCTAGCGCTATGGGAGCCCATGTAGTTATGATTACTACGTCACCGTCTAAAAGTGATGATGCCAAAAGTTTAGGGGCTGATTCCGTTTTGATTTCGAAAGATGAAAAACAAATGGAAGAGCATGCCAACTCGTTCGATTTTCTACTGAATACCGTACCGGTTGGGCACGATACCAATCCATATATAGCCTTGTTAAAAAGAGATGCAACTATGGTGATGGTTGGAGCCATTGAGCCGTTAGACCCAATTCACGGTGGAGGCTTGATTATAGGTAGAAAAAGCGTTGCAGGATCTGTAATTGGCGGAATAAAAGAAACCCAAGAAATGTTAGATTTCTGTGGTGAGCACAACATTACTTGCGATGTAGAAATGATTGATATTCAAAACATCAACGATGCATACGAACGAGTTGTAAACTCTGATGTGAAATACCGATTTGTAATTGATATGAAGTCTTTAAAAAATTAAAAAGTAATTTGAGCTGTCAAACTGAGCGCAGTCGAAGTTTTTAACTAATTGATAATCTATCAAGGTTTCGACTGCGCTCAACCTGACAAAGTTGGTGGTTTTGACTTTTTAGGAAGCCACTTTTTATGATTAATCTTGAAACAACTTTTTCTTCCGAAGTTCAAAGTTTTGGCCTAAATATACTTTACGAACCATTTCGTCATTGGCAAGGTCTTCCGGCTCGCCGTGTTTTAAAATACTACCTTCAAACATTAGGTAGGTTCTGTCAGTAATGGCTAAGGTTTCCTGTACGTTGTGATCGGTAATAAGAATACCGATATTTTTGTTTTTCAGTTGGGCTACAATTCGTTGGATGTCTTCTACGGCGACAGGGTCAACCCCAGCAAAAGGTTCGTCCAGTAAAATAAAATGAGGATCAGTAGCTAAGGCACGAGCAATTTCGGTACGACGACGTTCACCACCACTCAATAAATCGCCACGGCTTTTTCGAATATGCCCTAATCCAAACTCTTCAATAAGTGACTCCATTTTCATGAGTTGCTCCTTTTTAGAGAGTTTAGTCAATTGCAACACACTTAAAATATTATCTTCAATGCTTAGCTTTCTAAAAACAGAAGCTTCTTGTGCCAAATAGCCTATTCCGTTTTGCGCCCTTTTGTACATAGGGAATTTGGTGATATTGGTTCCTTCTAGAAAAATTTGACCGCCATTTGGCTTTATCAATCCCACAATCATATAGAACGAAGTAGTTTTTCCAGCACCATTAGGGCCTAATAAACCCACAATTTCCCCTTGATTTACTTCAACGGTAATTCCTTTTACTACTTTACGTCCTTTGTACGACTTAACAAGATTATCGGCTCTTAGCTTCATAAGCTGCTATGTGATTTCAATTTTTTGTAAAGATACTTAAAATTAAAGTGAAGAATATAATAGGTGATTTTTTCTGAAGAAACTATTATAACTTAGATTAGCTACCATAAAAATTGTAAAACGCTTGACTTCGAAGTGTTGGCGTTTTTTTTAAGATAATACTTTGACTGACTTTATTATAAAAAGAAAATAATTTGAAGTTAACTCCTAATTTAGTCTTACCTCTAAAAGCGTAGCGTCTCAAATCTAAAGTCTCACATCTATATACAAGAAAAGCCATATCATCGTATTGCTACCTTGATATGGCTCCTTGTGAAACCTGTCGTTGCCAACTCATTTTTTACAATGCGAAGCAAGTTTATTAAACCCTTGCAGTTGTGACACAATTTCAACAGTCGAGAACAAATTTGTTAGAGCGGTTTTAAAATGTATAAATACACTGTAAACCTAAAATTTGCCTCTACTTTTTTTAATCTCAAAACTAACTTTCGTGAGATTGTTAGCTTTTCGAACAATTAAAAAAAGATGTATAAAGAACGTTACTTTATGTTTTCGCAATGACTGTTACATCATTTTGATACCGTAAATATAAAACGCTTTTTTAATTAAACAAGAAATATAAATAGTTTAATATAAACAGTTTATAAACTTGGGTTGTTAACATTTGTTTATAAAAAAAACGACCTGAAATAGGTCGCTTTTTAGTTCTTCTGAAAAAAGAGAGATTAGCTACGCTTTTCTCTAATTCTTGCTTTTTTACCAGTAAGACCTCTAAAGTAGTAAATACGTTTTCTACGTACGCTACCTGTTTTGTTGATCTCAATTTTTTGTAGTGCAGGTAAGTTCATTGGGAAGATACGCTCTACACCAACTGTACCAGACATTTTTCTAATGGTGAATGTTTGAGAAGTACCTGTACCTTTAATTTGGATAACAACCCCTCTAAAAAACTGAGTTCTTGTTTTATCACCTTCACGAATTTCATAATACACAGTGATTGTATCACCAGCACCGAATTTCGGAAATTCTTTTTTAGTTACAAATTCGTCCTGAACAAACTTAATTAACGATTCCATTGTTTTGCTTTCTATAGTTCTTGTTTAAAACAACATACACGGTTTTCGCCAGAGGTTGGATTAAGTGGGTGCAAAATTAAGTAAAATTCTTTATGAGACAATGCTTTTGTGGTTTTTTATTATTGGTCAGGTTTTTAAGGACGTTTCTAAAGATTTTTATCATTATTTTCTTTTTTTCAAAAACTTAATAAGCCCAAATACCAAGGTTAAAATTCCGATGAAAACAACCGTTCCAATCATTTCATGTGCCGAAAGACTTGATAAAAAATATAGAATTATAGCAATAGCTATAATGGGGATAGCCCAACCTCCTGGAATTTTGAATCCGCCAGCGTAATCTTTTTGAGATTTGCGCAGCTTCATTACTGATAGTGCGACCCCTAAATAAAGAATTAACATCGAACTACTAGCGATGACTGCTAATTGTTCAAAACTGCCGGAAACAGCTAGGATAAAACCGATAGTTGCATATATAATGATGGCTATATGTGGCGTAGCAAATGATTTGTGAATTTTAGAAAGTGCCTTTATAGGGATTACCTTATCTCTGGCAAGTGCATAAACTATTCTTGGACTATTAAGTATGGTGCCGCTCATATATCCAAACATAGAGATAACGGCGCCAATAATTAAAAGTGCGTATCCAAAATTGCCAAAAACCACTTTGGCAGTTTCAGCTAGGGGAGCCGCTTTAAAATTTGGTAACGTATCTCCTAATCCACCTTGAGAAATTGTTTGAATTAAAACGTAAACAACTACAACTGCTGTAATACTTATTAAAATAGCTCTAGGAATTGTACGTTTTGGATTAACAACTTCTCCACCAACAATAATGCCCGTTTCACAACCCTGAAAAGCAAAAAATAAAATAAGTGACGTTTCACCTAAAGTTTTAACGCTCGGAAAATGTTCAAAATACAAATTACTCAAGGAAACATACTTGAAGCCAATAGCGATGAGTAAAAGCAATGGTATTAGCTTAACAATTGTATTGAACTTTACCAAGCCCATCCCTTGTTTTAAGCCAATCACATTGATGTAAACCAAGCCATAAAAAAGAATAAATAAAAATAAAAAGCGAGGCCATCCGTTTTCAAATACTGGGTATGCCGAAGCAATAACATTTACCAACGCGTTAGAAACTGCAGCATCTGCAAACAGATTACTTCCAACAGCAAAAAAGCCCGCTACAAAGCCAGCATAATTTCCAAAAGCTGTTTCAATGTAGGTATAGGGTCCGCCGGTGTTTGTAACTTTACTACCAGCTTCGGCAAAGCAAAGCATAACCATTGCCATTAACAAACCACAAAAAAGATAAGCAATTATACTGGATGCTCCCAAATAGCTGGCTACAATTGCAGGCAGTACAAAAATACCTGAGCCAATGATAATGTTAATGATGTTGGCCGAAAGACCGAATACCCCAACCCTTCTTTTTAAACCTTCGTCTTTTTTAATCATAATTTCTCTTTATTTGAAAGAACCATTATCCACATCTTTTATAAATTTTATCAATCCTGCGAAATAAGTTTTTGAAAAGAGGAATGTTAAATATGGTTTTCATACTGATTGATTTTATTTAGTTTCATTCGCTTTTATGATACGTTGTCTTATATGTCTGAAAAATTTAATCATGAAACAGCCATTTTATTGAGCTAAATAATCTTTAATGTCCTTTCTTAATCCTTGAGCTATTTCAAGGTACTTCCTATGGTTTCTAATCACAATCTCATGTGAATTGCACTCTAACCGGATATGATTTCTTCCTTTTGGGCTCATAATGCCAGCTATTGCATTGTTTCTTCTTTCAACAGAGTTCTGCAAGTAGGGGATTGGAAAAGATATGTTGAACTCGAACTCAAGTCCTTCCAACTCTTTCACCCAATAAGCATTCAACGATGTCATCTCGTCATATTGAACTTTGTACAAGAGCGTACTCCAATCCAAGGTATGGGTGTAGTACTTATTAATCCGAAATGCCAATGAATCATTCGAGCACAATTCGGAGATACCTAGATTCTTAGCTTTCTCATAACTCAGGACGGTCATTGTAAATGGACGTGCTGTACCATCGAATAGCTTGAACAAGGTGTCTGTGGCAGTGGTGGAGAAGTCTGATTTCCGCATATGACGTTCTAAAAAGGCCAACCTTGACACCGTAAAATCGATGGATCGGTTGAGGCCTGCAATATCTTGATCAAGATCTTTATTAATGCCTCTTAACAGCTCATTGCTTTGGGTCCTATTAACCCGTTCTTGATTCCAGTTGTTGATGCTCAAGGCAATCAAAATACCAATGACCACAAGTATTATTTCGCCAATAGCATATTTGAAGTATTTAGTGGTTTTGCCTTGTGCTAAGAGGTTTTTGCGGATATTTCGGAAGAGTTTAATCATATTATTCAGGCTTTGTTGCTTCAATTATTTTATCTATCAACCTATCGGTTTCTTCAAGCCTTACAACAACTTCTTTATGTAACCATAATGAATTATCTAATAAATTTTCAAATGCCACATTTTGGAATAATGGATAATAATTAGGTTTTACCTTAGATTTTCCACCCCAACGGAGGTTTGCATTTGCATCCATTTCTTTAAAGGAAATGAAAGGAAGTAAATAGGGTAAGAAGATGTCGTTATTCCACGAATCAAGTTTTTCAAATCTTATTTTTCGAATTTCTGCTAAGGAGTTCCATTGATAGAGAAGTGTACTTATGGTGTCGTCCTTAAAAAGATTCAATCGTCCATTTTGAAGAATATTATTGACTGCATTATTGGCAAAAGCTATTTCGTTTGATGGGAACGATTGAAAGAGTAGGCTATCTAGATTATGCTTTAAAAGCTCTTCTTCAGGGAGACCTATTAAATTCATTAATGCTATGCTGGAATTCATAGCTTGCTCTTCAGCCATTCTGTAGTTATTAATTGCTTTTTTATTCTCTTTAAATTCTACGTGCAGTTTCGTAATCAACGCTTTTCTTTCTAATGAATCTAATCTGTTTTGATTCCAATTGTTGATGCTTAAGGCAATCAAAATTCCAATAACCACGAGAATGATTTCGCCAATGGCGTATTTTAAATATTTGGTGGTTTTACCTTCATTAAGAAGGTTTTGGCGGATGTTTCGGAAGAGTTTTATCACAATTCATAAAAGTTAAAAAGCCAACTCCCAATGTTGAAAGTTGGCTTTGGTAGTAATCACACTATCTCTTCAGCATTTCATCCAGCTGTTTGGTATCTGCATACTGCTGAAAAGCTATTATTTTTCCATCCTTCACAGTCCATAAATGTGCTGCTTGCGCATCTAGCTTTTTACCGTTATGTTTTGATGTTGCGTTATACCGAAGTGTTGCTAGCACTTGATTATTGCTCATTTCGTGTAGCTTTATATTGGTGAGTTTAAAACCGTCAAAATCTATAGGAAGCTTTGCAAAAACACCTTGTAAGACCGCATCTGGACCAATGTAGGGATTGCCAGCAGCCAAGGCGTTGCCTTCGGCTTCATTCCATACAATCTTTGCGTCCATTGCCCCTAAAGCTCCAGGAATATCACCAACAGCAAAAGCTTTGTATAATCCATTCACAACAGCAGTATTATTTTTATTTGTGAGGTAGCGATAGCTTTTTTGAATTTTCCAGGTTCCTTTTTCATTCTTTAGGGTGTTCACAAACTCACCTACCAAACCCATTTTGAGTTCGTCTATTTTATTGTAGACAAAAGAACCGCTGACAAACATGTGATCTTTACCTAACGTCGTTACTTCGTTGGTTTTTAAAACGATGTTGAATTTTCCAGATGAAAATGTGTTTTTGTATTGTCCTTTTATATTTTCTAGACCCATGACCATGCTTCCATCAGAATTTCTAATGGTAGCATCTTGTGCATACAGTGCATCTAGATTGGTAGGATTCCCCGTATTGATCATAGTTGTATACAATTGATGCATGCTTTCTACTGCTTTATCCTGGGCAGTTGCGCGGAATGTTAGGGATGTAATACTCAAAATGAGTAAGATTACTAACGAGGTTTTAAAATGTTTCATAATGCTATTATTTAATGGTTAATTTTTTACTTTGTTTTATGCACTTCCAATTCAATTTCAATCATAAACTCAGGTATAGCTAATTCTTTTACACCCAGCCAGGAACCTGTAGGGAAATGGTTTTTATAGATTTCAGCTCTATATGCGGCAACCTCCAAAAACTTAGGCATGTTGGTAGTAAATATATTTTCTACTACTACATCGTCAAAAGTGCAGCCGTAATGGGTTAATATTTTCTCCAAATCGGCATAGCAATTTTTCATTTGCTGTTCAAAATCGCCAACAGCTGTTGGGTTGCCTTCATCGTCCATACTCACAGCGCCAGAGATTTTTATATTATTGCCAATTTTTACAGCGTGCGAATAGCCATAGGCTTTCTCAACTTCCGGCCGCAATAGAAAATAATCTGGGGTTTCCTCTGCAAAAACGGTTTCGGTGGGTTCCGATTTTTCTACTGTTGTTGTTTCTGCTTTGCTTTTCTCATTGCAGCTGGAGATTGAAATTGCTGCTACTAAAGCAATTCCTAATGTTAAAAGCTTTGTTGTCTTCATTTTTATTTGAATTATTTGGTTTCTAATTTTTACTGCTTTATTTCAACGCGAATAAGCCTTATAGTTTTGGTATCGCTTAAGTTTACAACCGAATGTGGTGCTTCAGGCTCTTTGTACATGGTTAATGGAAAAGTTAAAGGTCCTGGCAGTTTTCGCGAATCAAAAATGATGTTACCATTAGCATCAGCATCGGTAAAATCACCAGCTTCTTGAATATAGAGTACACTTGGCCAACGATGGTGGTGCAAGGGTTCAATTTCACCTGGTGTTAAGGTGACTTCCAAAACTCTAACTTTGTCATTTTCAAATACTATTTTATGATTGTTAGGAGCGGAAACAATGGCATCTAGTTCGGCAGGCCAATCGGCTGGATTTCCTGTTTTATAAACGATGTTATTGGAATCTAATTTTTCTTGATCTGATGGCATGGAAGTTATTCCGGTAATGGCAGACTCCTCAGTTCCATGCGGATCAGGGTTTTGGGCGATTGCTGAAACAATTCCGAAGAAAAAAAAGAGAAGAAAGAGATCTGTATTTGTTTTCATGGTTTTTAGTATTCAATTTTCAATAGAGGATATTGTCCAAAACCCAACCTAGATTTCGCTCTTTCATATTCACATTGCTGTCCGTTGAAAAAACTTGCTGGATTTCCTCTTTTAGAGTAGCCAATTCTTGGTTAGAGTAATCAAGGTATGCAATTGCATCTTGTATTTTTTCAAGGCTTTCATTTTCATCGTCTTTGCAAAATTCCTTGTACATTTTATTGAATGTTTTGGAAGAAGTTTTTAATTTAATTAAAGTAAGCTCTTCTTCTGCTTCCACTTGATCTGCTTTTGCAGAGAGCAACAGGATATAGATTTTAAGTTCTAACTTATTCCATTGTTCTTGTTCAGGTTTCATGGTTTTCATTTTTGAATAATAAAATTAACTTGCTTGTCTAATTGAGAGCAGCCGATGTGTTTTTAGAGGATTCGACTACTCTCGAATAGGCATTTAATTATTGTCTTTCAGAAACTTTTACATCACCACTAATGCCACTGAGGTCTTCGCGATAAATCCAAATTTCGGTTCCGCCACCGTTGGTGATTTCCATCCAATCTTCTAAAAATTGTCCCCAGCTTCCTGAGCCGTACATTTCGTCATATTTTTTTGCTATGCTATGATCTTCGCCTAGCCAAGCTGATTTTTCAAAAAATGAAATGACAGATAAGTCTTTACCTTCCTTGGTGCTCCCAAATTCATTGGTGTAGATACCGAATGTTTCATTAGGAGATTTTTCTGTATAGACATCATGCACTTTTTTTACCAGTTTCATCGCATCTTCGTATTTACCTCTTTTAATATCCCAAGTATCCACGGCCATTTTTTTAATGGTAAAATCCTTTGGAAATCTAGAGAGTTCCGTTTGTCCACGCCAGTATGATTGTTCTCCACTACCAGGCATCATATACGGGGCTATATTCGTGTTCCAGTCGGTGTCGTGACCATCCTTTTGGGCGGGTCCGTTATCTAGTGAGCTCCAAGGAAATGGTCCCATAACCCATACATAGCTACCAGTATTGGGGCCATTGGCTATCCAATACACACGTACGCCGTGAGGACCATCACCATGATATTTTTTGTTGTGCGCTGTAATCCCCTTTTCAAATTGATTAATTTGAGTTGGGTTTGGCGTTAAAAGTGCATTTTCGAATACGCCGTATTCTGTACTGTTTTGCGATAGTGCCAATAGTGGCAATAAAAGCATTAAAAAAAATATTTTCTTCATAATGTTAGTGTTGTGCCAACGGATGGTTGGCTGGTTAAAATTGATTTACTTGGTATTATCTTCTATAGTTGTTCGGAATAATTATTCAATGTTTCTTGTACTGGTCTAAACTGAATACCCAAATCGGTCTTTGCCAAATTGTTTTTATAAATGATATTTGGTTTGTTTTTTGGTAATTCTTGATTTAGCATAGCATGCATATCTGAAACTTTATAGGTTTCGCTGCTTAATAAATAATCTTTACCATGTAATCCATTTGTAGTGGCTGCTTTAAAAATAGCGCTGGCTACATCCTCCACATCCACGATGGCGAAAGGCACATCGTTGTCGTAAAGGGCTTGTGTGAAATCATTGGGTGCAAGTTTGTTTTTTATCAAAAATTGTAAACCTGTTGAGGTGGAATCTTTGCGATTGCTTAGTGAATTCCCCATAACTGCAACTGGTGAAACCGAAGTGATTTCGAAATGTAAAGACTGATTTTTTTTCATAAAATTTTCTACAGTCTGGTTGGCGATAAACTTGGCTTGTGCATAGGGGTGGCTTTCTGAGCTAGTAAATCGTTTTTCTGTTTCATCAAAAGGCTCTGTAAAACTTTTTGTTCCAGCTGGCATAGGAAAGTTTGTATTCCATCCCGCTACCGAAGCTATAAAAACCACTTTTTCAATCCCTGGTGTTTTACTTATTGCTTCTAGAAAATTTTGGGTTCCTTTAATAGTGGGATCAAAAAGTTCGGACTGGGGATCTGTAACGTCTAACTGAAAAGGGGTGCCGCCATGAATGACAATCTCACAGTCACTGATAAAATCTTCCAAAGCCTCTAGGTTTTCGACCTTTAGTGGGCTTATGTTGAGGTTGTCTGAATTTCCAAGATTGAATAAGTGCTCGTACTTTTCACTCTTTTTTATATCGGTTACCGATACTTTTACATTGAAACCTTTTTGCAAAAATTTCTTGGTGATGTGACTTCCTATAAATCCCGACCCACCTATGATTCCTACTGTTTTCATGATTTTTGAGATTAAATTTATTCTTCTTTCATACTGGTTTTTGCATCTATTGTTGAATCTTTCATCGCTTCTTGATTAGCTTTCTCTTTTAATTGCATCATATCTGCTACGATTTTAGAAATATCCCAATAGCCCAATTCTCTTACAATTTTTCCATCTACAAAACGAGCTGTTATGTGAGCGGGAATGGTATATGTTTTATTATTTTCTTTTAAGGTGCCTTCCCAAACACTCCAAAAGTTTACCCATGTTTGGTTTTCGTCTGTTATTACCATTTCGTATTCAGATTCTTTATCTATGAAACCCCAAGAATTGAAAATAGAAGCATCTTCTTTGTTTATCGTTATCATTTCTGAAACGCTCGTGGCGTCATCCTCAGTTACATTGTTTAATACTTTAGCTGTATCGGCATAATGACTTGCTAATGCTTCCCAGTTTTGATTCTCATAATCTGAAATCACTTTTTTATAAGTTTCAATTTCAGGTGATTGCTGAGTGTAGCGTTCTTTTACATTGCTTTCACAGCTTGTGATAAGGACTATTGCAAATCCTAAAAGAAATATTTTTTTCATAGTTTAAAATTTTAATTTGATTACTATTTATTGACTATTCTGCTTGAACATAATTTGGGTGGCTTTGTAATACTTTTTCATAATTAGAAGCAATTACCCAGTTATCGTCTGAGGCTTTTAAATCGGGCTTCACATCATTTGGAAATACCATCACGGTAATATCTCCCACTGGTTTAGCCTTATCATTAATTCTAAACCAAGAATAGTTTTGTTTGTTAAACTTGTAGTTTACAGGAGATTGATTAATTATAAACTTGTGGAACTCATACCGTGTACAACCTCCAGGAACTGTTTGAGTAATTTCTGTACTCTGCTCTGAAGATTGCGTTATATTATTGCCTTGGGAGTTTTCTTCACTATTTCTTGTTGATCCGCCACCTCCAGCTGTTACCGATAACTCAAAAGATACAATCGCATAATTGAGTGCGGCTTTTGCCGTTGTAGATAAGGACCAATGGGTCTCATCTTCTTTTTTAACGGTACGCCTAAAATTCATACCTTCAGAAATACTTGTGGTAACAGATGATTTTATGGAACTCTCCATAGGTTGTACATTTCTAAATATACTTACCTTGTACATTACGTTAGATTCTGCATCCCCTTCACTTAAATCTCCAATCTCAGTTCCAAAAACTTTTACTTCGGCTAGACTGAGAGCATTCGCATTTTTAAGTTGTACTCTAACATAACGCCCCACTTGCTTACCAGTGTATGATTTATTTCTTTCAGGAAGAAAATTTTCAGGTTCTTCAGCAAAAGGTTTTAATCTTCTCGTTGTTTGATCCTTTGGTCTATTACTAACCCATATATCAAAATTATTTAATCTATCGCTACAACAGTCGGTTCTATTATATAGGGCAACTTCGTCGATTAAGAAATTTTTACCCAAATCTACCTCCCAAAAAGGTCGTTGCTCTCCTTGGGTATGTGTTACCGATCCATAAGCCCAATGCCCCTCAGTAACACCATCATTTGCTCTACTTGAAACCCCAAAGTTGTGTGTGCTGGATTGTCTGGTGCTTTTTCCGAGTGCAAGGTTATCGTTTTTACTAATGGCTGGAGTTACCCATTCACCATCGCGTAATTCTAAAATTGGTTTGCCCCTTATTACCACTTCAGCCAAACTGAGAGCATCACGACCGTTTAAATGAATACGAATATATTGCGCGGTCTTATTGCCAGTGTACGATTTGCTATTTTGGAACCATTGGTTTTCATTAGCAAATACTTCGCCTCCATAATTCCCACTAAAGGGTTGGTTTGAAACTCTAATAGTAAAATTTTTAAGTCTATCTGAATAGCCATCCGTTCGGTTATAAATAGTGATTGAAGAAATTTCATATTCTGCCAAGAGATTAACCTCCCACCACGGGTTTTCCTCTCCTTGGGTATGTGTTACAGAAACAGCTCCCCAATTACCATTAGTATTGCCATCTACCGCACGGTTTGCAGCTCCACCATCATGAACACTACTTTGTTTGGTGGGTTTAAATTGGGCAATATTACTAGGGTCTAAAGAGGTCCATTGTTGTTGAGCGAAAAGGGTTAAGGGAATCCACAAAAAAATAACAAATAGAATAATTGCTTTTGACTGTAAGAGAAATATATTTTTCATGATTATTTTATTTAAACCTCCCCATTTGCTATTTCATGAAAACAGAGAGGCTAATTGATTTTGTTAATTAATTTTTATCCATTTCAGGAATTCCCGCATAGATTTCATCGGAATGCATTAAGAAATATTTGTTGAATTTTTTAAAGAATTCCTTTTGGCTAGCTTCATCTGGCCATGCCTTTTGCATGAGTTCTCCCTGAATGGTTGCAGCTTCATCAATATCGTTCCAGTTGGCATATTCGGTAATGAATGTAAGATCTCGTGAATCTGTGCCAGACAGATGACGCAGCACACGTTCGCTCACAACCTTGCTGTTTGGAACTGAAATTTTTTGTTGAAATTCTTTTAGTAATGTGTTGAGTTCTGCATTACTGCCACTTTCGGGAATCGTTACTTTCCAAGTGGTTACTGTGTAAACTGGACCTTCTTGAGCATAATTGGTTTGCCATGCAAAACAAGCAATGAATAAAAAGATTGCTACATGTAGTTTAGTTGTTTTCATAATTTTTGATTTATATGGTTTGTATTGAATTGTTTACCGAAGTAACGATACAAATACATTGAAAACAAGTGGGTTAGGACGAATGGTGTGGTTTGTTGTCCGAAAGGAAGCTTTTAGTTGCCGAAGCTAAATGATGGTTGAAGTAGAAAATGCAAAAATTGCATATAGAACACTTTATTATTATGGTATCCTTTGTTTATAGGGTTTGCAAGCGTTTTAATAGTTCCGTTCGCATGGTCTTGCTCATCGGGATGGCTTTTTTTGAAATGACTACGTGGGTGCCGGCGATTTCGTCTACGCAGGTAAGGTTTATAATGTAGGACCTATGAATACGCAAAAAATGTTTTGCAGGAAGCTTTTCATCCACATCTTTTAAAGGCATTACCAAAAGATATTCCCGGTCTTTTGAAAAAATACGGCAGTAATTACGATCCGCTTCAATAAAATAAATATTTTTAGTGTCTATTTTTACCATTCGTTCTTGATGGCGCACAAAAATACGGTCGCTTAAAATAAAAGGATCAGGTTGTTTTTTTTCTGAAATTTGACCATTTTCTGAGAGGTTCTTATAATTAATACGTTCCACCGTTAATTCAATCACACGTTGTAGATCCAATTTTTTAAAAGGCTTTGAAACGAAACCGTAAGGATGGGTTTCTTTGGCACGATTAAAATGGGTTTCGTCGGCATTTGCAGTAAGATAAATGATGGGTATATTGTGTTCCACCTGCATTAAAAGTGCGGTCTCAATTCCATCTAATTCACCTTTTAGCTGTATATCCATTAAAACAATATCGGGGACTCCTTCTTGAATGTGGTGCAGTGCTTCTTCTCCTCTGGGTAAAATACCTGTTACTTCGTAACCCAAATCACTCAATTGTAGCGAAATGTTAGCTGCGATGACCATTTCATCTTCGACGATTAATATTTTAACAGGTTGTGCCATTAGGCTGTTTTATAATTTTTGAAGTTAAAAAAAACGGTAGTACCTTTTTTGTGTTCTTCAGAAAGAGTTCCATTGAGCTGTTGTGTTAATAACTGTATTAATTGAGTTCCAAACCCAGTTCCTTTAGGTGTTGAGCTTTCAGTTTTACCAATTCCGTTGTCTGACACCTTTAACTGCAAATCGTTGTTTTCCTTTTTAAGACTAATGTTTATTTTTCCTTGAGTTCCTTCTGGAAAAGCATATTTTAACGCATTGGTTAATAATTCGTTTACAATTAATCCAATGGGTACTGCAGTATCTACATCTAAGTTCAACTCCTCCATAGCACATTCTATTTTTACTTTATCCTCTGCGTTAAACGTGTCTAATACCCCTTCACTCAAATTGATAAAATAGTCTTTCATTTCAATAGAACCTAAGTTGGTGCCTTGATACAGTTTTTGATGGATTATCCCCATACTTTGCACTCGGTTTTGACTGGCTAACATGGCTTCTTTACTGGCCTTGTCGGTAAGTTGAGCGGATTGTAAAGCAATAAGACTTTTTACCATTTCTAGGTTGTTTTTTACACGATGGTGTATTTCTTTTAGTAAGAGTTCATTTTGTTTGTTTTTGGTGTCTAGTTCGGCATTTAGAAGGGAAAGGGCTTTTCGTTTTTTACGAATATTTTTCATGGTGAAATACATTCCGAAGAGAATAATAGCAAGAAGAACAGCAAGACTTACATAGAGAATTTGTGTTCTTTTCTGATTTTCAATTTTAATTTTTTGATTTTCAATTTCAATCCTATTTTGAGCTGTTCCATATTTAACGTGAAGTTCGCTTTCAATTCTGGATGTGATTGAGGTTAAATAATCAGCGTGGCCTCGTTCATAGAGTTCATGATACTCCAAAGCATTTTTATAATCACCTAACTGCCGGTATATATTTGAAACGTGCATATAGTTTTCCCAAAGGTTTTTAGTATTGCCAGTACGCTTCATTATTTCTATGGCTTTTAGGTTGTATGGCAAGGCTTCGGCGTACTTTCCTTGAAGTAAAAACACATGACCTATGTTTGCTGTAGGAGGCATGGTATATTGCTCTAACCCCATTTTTTTAGCGCCTTCATAACAAAGGTTGTAGTTTGCAATCGCTTTATCATATTCTTCTAGATACTTATAAATGTTTCCACGCCCATTGTAGCATGCTAAAAGTGGAGCACCAGTTTCACCAACCTTTTTATAGGTTTGTATAGCTTTGTTCATGTTTTTTAAACTTTCTTCTAAGCTAGAAAGGAACAATTGATTTTCTGCTAACCTTCGGTAGGAGAGAGCTATATCTTTTTCATAGCCGAATTTTTCTTGTATTGCAATGGCTTTCTTACAATATTCTGCTCCTTCTGTATACCTATTCGAATAATAAAATAGATCTCCGATAGAAGTATAACACCTTGCTATACCTTGTTGATCGTCCATTTTTTCATAAAGATCTAAAGCTTTATATACAGCTTCTGAAGCTTTTTCGTAGGCAGCAGTACTGCCATAATTCGCTTTTAGCAAAAGATAGGTTTCGGCTAACTCTTTATCTAATCCCTGTTTTTTATAAACTGTAATGGCTTTATTAAGGTAAGCTATGGAAGAATCGAGTACCGTATGGTTTTCGTGCCAAGTTGCCAAGTCGATATAAGCACGTGCAAGTTTTTTAGGATTGTTGTTCTTTTTTGAAACCGCTATGGATTTCTGGAAAGATTCATATTCCAAAATGGAATCGCTGATAATGGGAACTTGAATGTCGCCATTGCCAATATTTAAGTTAATTGTATCCCCTTGTGTTTTGGAAGAATCCTGGGGGAGACTTCTCCAAGAAACGCAAGCTAATACCGCGAACAGTAGTAGTGGTTTCATTGTATGGTGATTGTTAGTTACTTATAAAGATAGCTTCTTTTTTAAAAACTACCCTAGGTATAATCACGTAAATTTCAGAATACTATAAAAAAATAATGGCTTTAATTATTTATCCAAAAGATCTGGACGTAATTTTTGTGTACGTTGCAGCGCTTGGTCTTCCCGCCATTGTTCAATTTTTGGGGTATTTCCGCTGGTTAGAATATCGGGGACTTTCCAGCCTTTATATTCTGCCGGGCGAGTGTAAACAGGAGGCGCTAAGAGATTATCTTGAAACGAATCGGTTAGAGCGGAAGTTTCATCGCCTAATACACCGGGAATAAGACGTATAACTGCATCGGCCACCAAAGCTGCTCCTAACTCACCACCGCTTAAAACAAAATCACCTACTGAAATTTCTCGCGTGATAAATTGATCACGAACCCGTTGATCAACACCTTTATAATGACCACAAAGGATAATGATGTTTCCTTTCAAAGACAATTCATTTGCGATGCTTTGATTAAAAGTAGTGCCATCGGGTGTCATGTAAATCACTTCATCGTATTCTCGTTCGGCTTTTAATTTGGTAATACACTTATCAATAGGTTCAATCATCATGACCATTCCAGCACCGCCTCCATACTGGTAATCATCAATTTGTTTGTAATTGTTATTAGAGTAGTCTCGCAGGTTATGCAAGTGTACAGAAACAATGTTTTTATCAATAGCTCTCTGTAGAATAGAGGCTTCAAAAGGACTTCGTAATAAATCTGGGACTGCTGTGAGGATATCGATACGCATTTCTGAAACTTTAGCTATTTATGGTTTCAAAAATACGGTAAATTATGAAGAATTAAACCTTCAGGGAATAATGAAACTTGTGTTCATCTTTTACCCACCCCATTTTTTCATATAAATGTTGTGCAGGATTATCTATTTCGGTTTCAAGGGAAAGTCCAATGCAGTTTTCTTGTTTTGCAAAAGCCACGGCCTGTTTTAGCAATGCTTCGCCAGTTCCCATTCCTCTGCTTTTTTCTGAAACAAAAAGATCATTCAAAATATAAGCACGTTTTCCTTGAACTGATGAAAAAATAGGATACAGTTGTGTAAAACCAATGGCTTCATCATCTAAAGAAAACGCCATAAATATAACCGAATCGTTTTGACGGAAACGCTCTTTTAAAAATGCTTTGGCTTTTTCGGAGTTGTCGGGTTGTTTGTAAAATATACGATATCCATTAAATAACGGTACTAACTGATCTAGTTGTTGTTCGGTTGCTTTTAGAATTTTCATTATATGAAATTAATTAATTGTCATCCTCTTCTTTTTCTTTTCCATCGAAAAGCCTTTTAAAAAAACCGTCGGTAGTGTCATTTTTTCGTTCTTCACGGCGCTTTTCTCTCCTTTTTTTACGAAGTTCTTTTTTCTCTTCTTTGGTAAGATCTGGATCGTTAAACGCATCTTCAAAGTCAATATCATCATCTATTTCACCTTTAAAAGCACTTATCCATGCGTTTTCAAAAATACTGAACACAGTTGGCCAAACTCCAGACTCTACATTATTTAAATTACCTTCCAGAGGTACTCGTGTGGCAAGGGTGTCGGTACCCTGATTTTTCAAGATAAATTTAAAAATACCCACAAAACCTTCCCATAAAACGCCAAGAAACCCATCATCTTTTCCTATTAATTTGGCATCTGTCAATAACGGTTTTACATACCCTTTTAAATATCCATCTGCAATGGCGATTTCACTATATAGGCCGAACGTTCCTTTATCAAAATCTAAACCTGCATAATGACGGGTAAAATCGTTGAGTGCTGTTGCATTCGCATCTTCTAGCGAAAACTCAATATTCATGTCGGGAATTTCCTTGATGAGGTTCATATTTCCGTTAAGGGATACTTTACCTTGTCCTATAGAAACTCCGCTGGCAGTAATAGGTGAGGGGAGTACTCGTCCCTTTTCTACCACATTACGAAGATTTTTAGCCTTTAGATTAAGCTCATTTATATGTAAATCAATATTCGGGTCTGCCTGTAATTGTACAAATGCCAATTTTCCATCGTACACTTCAAAGTTGTTTATTTCTAGCGGGACAATGTCTGTTAAGGCTTTTGTCCAATCGTCTACATCGGCTTCTCCTTCTGCGGGTGTTTGTTTTTGGTCTTCAAATACGTAGATTACTTCAGGGCTGTACATGACTATTTCACTTACCACTTTACCTTTAAACAGTGACTTCCATTCTATTGAGATATCGTTCTTCGGAAATTTTAGAAAAGGAACTTGTGTATCTGCAGTTACTTTATCAAGGTACATCCCATCTATAACGTACGCGCCACGGTATAGAGCCAGGTCTATATCTTCCACTTGACCGTAATAACCGGGAATATCAGCTAGTACATCGTTTATATAGTTTTTTATTAAAGTAGGCAGGTATATTCTGAAAGCTACTAACAGAATAATTATGATTATAGGGATGGTGTACCGTTTCTTTTTATAAGCGTGTCTTTTTTTCTTTTCAGTCATTTCTGAATGTTTTGCACCAAATTTCAACGAAATAAGGCTGATTACCAGTTAATGAAGTCATAAAAAAAATCCCGCACGTTGGCGGGATTTGATGTAATTGAAAAGTTTTAATCAATTAATAATACGTATACCGTCTTACTTCAGCAATGTATTTTGCTAACCTAATTACTTGATGGCTATAACCATATTCATTATCATACCAAACGTACAATACGGCGTTCTTACCATCTTCAGTTACAATAGTTGCATTGCTGTCATAAATTGAAGGGGCAGAAGAACCAACAATATCACTTGATACAAGTTCGTTGCTTAATGAGTATTTAATTTGCTCTACTAAGTCACCTTCTAATGCATATTTCTTCATAATAGAATTAATACCATCAACGGATGTTTTCGCTTCTAACTCTAAATTTAAAATTGCTAACGATCCATTAGGAACTGGAACACGAATTGCGTTTGAAGTTAATTTTCCTTCAAAAGAAGGCAATGCTTTTGAAACTGCTTTTCCAGCGCCCGTTTCAGTAATTACCATATTCAAGGCAGCAGCGCGACCTCTTCGGTATTTCTTGTGCATATTATCAACCAAGTTCTGGTCATTAGTATATGCGTGAATGGTTTCTAAATGTCCATGAACCACGCCTAATGAATCTTCAACAGCTTTTAAAACAGGTGTGATTGCATTTGTAGTACATGAAGCAGCAGAGAAAATATCTACTTTTTCAGGATCATGCTCCGTATGGTTTACACCGTGAACAATATTAGGGACTCCTTTACCTGGCGCTGTTAATAATACCTTTGCAGCTCCTTTTGCTTTTAAGTGTCTAGATAAGGCTTCGTGGTCTCTAAATGCTCCTGTATTATCAATAATTAAAGCATTTTCAATACCATATTCTGTGTAATCAATATCTTCTGGTGCATTTGCCGAAATGATATGAACCGTCGTCCCATTAATTACCAAGGCTTTGTTTTCTATATCTACACGAACTGTCCCTGGGAAATCTCCGTGAACAGAATCGTTTTGCAATAAAGAAGCTCTTTTTTCAAGAATGGTTTGGTCTACATTTCCACGAACTACAATAGCACGTAGGCGTAACTGGTTTCCTTGACCGGTGCGTGTCATCAACTCTCGAGCTAATAAACGACCAATACGACCAAAACCGTACAACACAACATCTTTAGGAGAGATGTCTTCTTTTTCCTTTGCGTTTTTAAGTTTATCACTTACAAAAGCAATAGCATTTTCATACTGGTTGTCTTCAAGGTGATATTCGTATGTAAGTTTTCCTATATCCAATTTTGCTGGTGGTACGTCAAGGGTTTTAATTGCTTGAGCTATTTCAACAGAATCAAAAATTGAAATTGGTTTTTGTACAAATTCGCCCGCATATTCGTGAAGGTTTAATATTTCACTTACGTTACGGTCTATTAATTGGTTGCGAAAAAGAACCAACTCAATAGATTTGTCGTACCAAAGGTCACTAATAATCTTAATAAATTCTACGGAAGCCTTACGGCGGTCGGTTTGAAAAGAAAGCTCTTTTTCATAAACTTCATCAAAGCTCATGGTTGTGTTGTTTAAGGGTTTAAAAATCGCTGCAAAAATAGGTATTTTCTTCGGTTTGGGGAAGTTAATATTAATCTAAAACAAACACCCCTTGGATAACCGTGCTTTTACAAGGGGTGCTTCTTTAAAAATCACAAATGTACTATCTAAAGATAAATGAGTTTAATTCGCCTCGCTGATTTACAAACGTCATCTTAATAGGTGCATTAAAATCACGATTGTTCATTATGCGTTTCGCATCGTCTATATCCTCTATTAGTTCGTCATTTATTTTAGTAATAACAATTCCCTCTAGATTATAGCGAGCCATATCTTTACTTAATGCTTTTGAAACAATAACCCCATTATCAACACCTCGTTGTTTTAAAAGGGCTGAATTAGCATTTCTCACTTCTAACCCAAGGTTTTCTATTTCAAAAGTTTCTAATTTTACCAATGTAACAGGAATGTGCTTTTCTTTACCGTTACGTAATATCAAAACATCAACCACATCATTTGGACGTTTAGAACCTAAATATCCAGAAAGATCGGAGAATTTACTCACCGAAAGTCCGTCCATCTTTTTAATAACGTCACCTTGCTTTAGTCCGCTTTTATCGGCACCGCTTCCTGTTTCTACACTGGCTACATATACGCCTTCTGTTTCATTTATACCTAGCTCGTCAGCAACATTTGTGTTTAAGGTTCCGCCACGAATACCTAAAATGGCACGTTGTACATTACCAAACTCCATAATATCCTCAATTACTTTTCGGGCATTATTGGATGGTACCGCAAAAGAATACCCAACATACGATCCAGTTTCTGAAGTTATGGCGGTATTAATACCAATTAATTCGCCTCGAACATTCACTAAGGCTCCACCGCTATTGCCGCGATTTACGGCAGCATCGGTCTGGATAAAGGACTGCGGATTGCTATCAAACTGGTTAAGATCTCGGGCTTTGGCACTGATAATTCCAGCAGTTACGGTAGAATTTAAATTAAACGGATTCCCCACTGCCAATACCCATTCTCCTAATTTTACATTGTTTGAATCTCCAAAAGGAATGAAAGGTAAATCTTCGTCAGCGACAACTTTAATTAAAGCGATATCGGTTTTAGGATCGGTGCCTATTAATTTAGCTTTATAAATTTTGTTGTTATTTAAAGTTACTTCCAGTTCAGAAGCATTTGCAATAACATGGTTATTTGTCACAATATAACCATCGGGCGAGATTATTACACCACTTCCGGCACCTACAATTTCTCGAGGTTGACCACCACCATTAAAGTATTCCATCATATTGGTGGGTTGCTTACTGATTGTTGTGTTTTTCACGTGAACAACCGCATGTACCGTTTTTTCAGCAGCTTCGGTAAAATCTGCATTGGTACTGCTAACAGGTTTGTTTGAAAAGTTTGTAGGGATAAAGTTATTGGGACTTTCGTGTGAAGTGGTCACGGCAATTTCTTGGTTAGGTTCAACGAAGTATTTGTAGCCACCTAACGTAACAGCGCCGGCAAACAGCGCAACAGCTACTAATCTAATTGTCTGTTTCATTTTAAACTATTTTTTATTATTAACTAACATGATTAAAGACGATTATATTTTTCTGAAATTTCAGTTTTAACGTGTATTTAACAAGAATTAACTATACTATAGCGAAAAAGCTTTTAGTACCTTTGTCGCCATGAAATTTCAGTTTTTTAAATATCAAGGAACCGGTAACGATTTTGTCTTGATTGATAACCGTCAATCTATTTTATCCAAAAATAATACCAAACTGATTGCTAGATTTTGTGACCGAAAATTTGGCATCGGAGCTGATGGATTAATCCTCTTGGAAAACCATCCTACAGCAGATTTTAAAATGGTGTATTTTAATGCCGATGGAAACGAAAGTTCTATGTGCGGCAATGGAGGAAGATGTGTTGTTCATTTTGCAAATCATTTAGGCATTATTGAAGGTAGTACAAAATTTGAAGCCATAGACGGAATGCACACCGCCAGCATTGAAAACAATACCGTTTCGTTGAAAATGAACGATGTTTCAGAAATTGAAATGAATGACGATTATCTTTTTCTGAATACAGGATCGCCGCACCACGTTGAATTGGTTGACAATATTTCAACTTTTGATGTATTTTCAGAAGGAAGAAAACTTCGGAATGAAACATACGGAAAAGAAGGAGCCAATATAAATTTTGTAGAACAACTTTCAGAAAACACTTTTTCCGTTAGAACATATGAACGGGGCGTGGAAGACGAAACACTTTCTTGTGGTACTGGTGTTACGGCTGTTGCCATCGCAATGCATAAAAAAGGATTGACAAAAACTAATAATGTACAGTTAGTAACCCCAGGAGGAAAACTTACAGTAACGTTTGAAAATAATAAAGATGGATATACCAATGTCCATTTACAAGGTCCTGCCACGATGGTTTTTAAAGGAGAATGGGAATGACAACATTAAAAGGAGAAAAAATATACCTTCGAGCTCTTGAAAGTTCAGACTTAGACTTTCTCTATCTTTTGGAGAATGACGAAAATGGCTGGGAGGTAAGTAATACTACAACACCTTATTCTAAACATATTTTAGAGCAGTATTTAGACAATGCACATCGGGATATTTACGATGTAAAACAACTGCGATTAGTTATCTGTACTATTGAAAAAGAAGAAGCAATTGGCTTTGTAGATCTATTCGATTTTGACCCTAAACACAGTAGGGCAGGGGTTGGTATTATTATCTTTTCAGAAGAAAATAAAAGCAAAGGCTACGCTTTTGAAGCCTTACAATTAATTAACCAATATGCAGTAAAACACTTGAACATTCACCAGTTGTATGCTAATATTACCGAAGACAATACACAAAGTATAAAACTTTTCGAAAAAGCTGGTTATGCCGAAAGTGGTATAAAAAAAGATTGGATCAAGTCTGGAAAAAACTATAAAAACGAACTATTTTATCAATTAATTCACGATGTACATTAAAAAAATATTACTGGCCGTTGTTCTTTTGGGCTTAGTTGCTATGGGCGGATTTGCGTGGTATGTTTACAGCACGGTATTTTCTCCAAATACGGCGTTTAACAATGAACAAGCTCATATCTACATTCCTACCGATGCTACTTATCAAGATGTGGTTTTGGAGTTGGAGCCCCTATTAAATGATATGGACGACTTTACTGCAGTTGCACAAAAAAAAGGATATGCAAGTAATATAAAGGCCGGTCATTTCATTATTAAAAAGGGGATGAATAATAATGACATTATTAATACCATTCGCAGTAAAAATATTCCTATAGAAGTAAAATTTAATAATCAAGAACGGTTGGAAGATTTGGCTGGAAACATCGCTAGACAAATTGAAGCCGATAGCATTTCATTGTTACATGCCATGCAAGATTCGGTTTTTTTAAAAGAAGCTGAACAAACCGACGAAACAGCCTTGGCTTTATACATACCAAATACTTATGAATTTTACTGGAACAGCAGTGCAGAAACCTTTCGCGATAGAATGAAAACAGAATACAACCGCTTTTGGAACGAAAGTCGCACCCAAAAAGCAAATAAATTAAATTTAACTCCCGCTCAAGTTATGTCTTTGGCAGCCATTGTGCAAAAAGAAACAGCTAAAGTGGAAGAACGACCACGTGTTGCTGGTGTTTATGTAAATAGACTAGAACGTGGCATGCCTTTGCAAGCAGACCCAACCGTAATTTATGCTAAAAAACGAGCTGAAAACGATTTTGATCAAATTATAAAACGGGTTTTATATAAAGACTTAGAGTTAGATTCCCCCTATAATACCTATAAATATGCTGGCGTCCCTCCAGGGCCTATTGCAATGCCCGATATTTCTTCTATCGACGCCGTGCTAAATTATGAAAAGCATGACTACTATTATTTTGTAGCCAATACAAAGCGTTTTGGCTACCACAAATTTGCAAAAACTTTAGCACAACACAACCGAAATAAAGCTGAATACGTTCGTTGGATTTCTCAGCAAGGGGTAAACAGATAATATTTTTTAAATGTATTCAAGATCCAGTTTTGTTTTTCAGAACTGGATTTTTTTTGTTAAACCTTTTTAAAACAACTGGTTAAACAATGTTAATTCACCAGTCACCTCTACAAATAACTTTATATTAATAATTGTTGAATATTGTTTCAACAAGCAAGAAAAAAAATAAACGCTCTTTGATATACAGATTTCATAGAATTTATGGCTGGCACACTTTTTGTAAAATAGGTGTCTGAACTTAAGGCTATTACGTTTACACACGAAGTGTAAGCGCAATAATTATAATTTTTAAAACTAAGTAAAACATGAGAAAACGTTTTATGAAATTGTCTGTGCTACTGCTTGTAACAATATTTTGTGTTACAGGGTTTTCTTCGAAGGAAGAAATGAAATACAGTAGTTCTATATTTACTACAGACGTCATTGGAGCATCATCTTATGTTCCTTTTGACTTTGAAGTAAATGTGAATCCCCAGCAGAATATTCCCTTTGTTGGGAAGTCGTACCTTGGTTTTTGTGAAGACCTCGGCTTTAGTGAAAGCAGTGGTAATTACAAGGCTGTAAATAGGTTAGGTTATATGGGAAAATACCAGTTTGGTTGGTCTGCCCTTAATTGGGTAGGTATTCATAGTAAACGAAAGTTTTTAAATTCACCCTTGTTACAGGAAAAAGCGTTTGAAGCGTTGATTTCTAAAAACAAATGGGTACTTAAAGATTATATTACTGAATATGACGGCCAAATAATAGATGGTATTAAAGTAACCGAATCTGGCTTAGTTGCAGCAGCCCATTTGGGAGGAGCAGGAAATGTAATGAAGTTTCTCGATACCGATGGGAAAGTGGTTTTTAAAGATGCCAACAACATTCCCATTACAAAATACATGCAAACATTTGCAGCGTATGATGTATCGTCAATCCTTCCAGATAACAACGCCACGGCGACATTATAATTATTGAAAAAACCAGGTAGACAAGCCTGGTTTTTTCATTTAACAAACTTTAACAGTTTAATTATCAGATTAATAAAAAAGGTGTATATTTGCGCGCTGAAAATAAGAGTGTGAAATTTCTCACTCGAACTTTTAAAAAATGAAAAAAAACATAGCAGGATTATTAACCGTACTTATTGTGACAGCATTATTTTTTAGTGGGTTTACCACAAAAAATAACGTGGATCTTTCCCACTACATTTTAGATGATGAAGTGATGGATTACAACGTTCCTAATAAAGAGGAAATGATTACCTACACTAAACCTGTCCCTGCCCCAAACTATTCCTTATTCTTAGGAAAATCGTATGTGGGCTTTAAAGAGGCTTTAGGTTTTAAAGAATCGCGCGGTAATTATACCACGATTAATCAATTTGGATATCTAGGCAAGTATCAGTTTGCATCTGCAACATTAAGAATGATTGGTGTTTATAACCCAGACTCTTTTATAAACGATTCTCGTTTGCAAGAAGAAGCTTTTACTGCTTACACAGCAAGAAACAAATGGATTTTACGCAGAGATATCAAGCGTTTTTCTGGTAAATACGTTAACGGAGTTAAGGTGACTGAATCTGGTATCCTAGCAGCAGCACATTTAGCTGGAGCCGGAAATGTAAAAAAATATCTAAGAAGCGGTGGCACCATAGGCTTTAGTGACGCTTTTGGAACTTCTATTGGGTATTACCTTAAAAAGTTCAGTGGGTACGATACTTCATTTATCCTTCCTAATAGAAGAGCTAAAGTACTTTAAACACATTTTTTACTTTTGAATAATAAACAAAGTGGGTCTCTTATTAAGATCCACTTTTTTGTTTTTCCAATTTTCTGCGGTGTCCGTTTTAATAAATTCCGAAGGAAGCGTAATATCGCAAGCCACACATATTTTGGTTTGTGAATGTAAAGTAGTAGTTAAACTTTCTAGCATCTGGTTATTCCTATATGGTGTTTCAATGAACAATTGAGATTGTTCGTATTCCAAAGAAAGTTTTTCTAGCCGTTTTATTGCAGTTTTTCGTTCTTTTTTATCAATAGGAAGATAACCATTAAAGGCAAAATTCTGACCATTAAAACCACTAGCCATCATCGCCATTAAAATAGAAGAAGGACCTACCAACGGAACCACTTTTATACCTTGTAAATGAGCTTGCTCTACAACACCAGCACCAGGATCTGCAATACCTGGACAGCCCGCATCGCTAATGACTCCTACATCAAAGCCTTCTAGACAAGCGGATAGCATTTGAGGTATTTCACTTGCATCTGTAAATTTATTTATCAGTTGAAACTTTAAATCTGGTTGCGATTTTCGAGGAACAATACTTTTTATAAAACGTCTTGCATTTTTTTCATGCTCAACAATATAATGATCGATGTGTTCAACTGCTTTTTTTACCAATAATGGTAATACTTCTAAAGGTGGAGTATCGCCAAGCGTACAGGGTATTAAATATAGGTTTCCTTTTTGGGGTTGCATAAGCTTTTTATTGTATCACTAGTTTTTTTATAATTTCATTTCCGTTTTCTGAAATAGCATTCACAAAATACATACCGTCACTAAAATTGGAAACAGAAATAGTTTTGGTTTCTGTTGGTTTATTCTTTTCAGAATAAATAACACTTCCTTTTACATCGGTAATGATTATTTCAGAAATTAAAATATTGCTTGCTTTTAATGTCACTATATTCGATGCTGGGTTGGGTAGTAAGAAAACATCTGAAACTTCATCAACATTTGAATTAGAAAGAATTTCTCCACCTTCAATTTTATAGATATCACCTCCTAAAGCAATGGCGTACAATTCACCATTTACATCTTCTCCAAAAGAAACCCAGTTTTTTTGAATATCCAACTGCTCTACAATGGTTCCAGATTGATCGAGTGTGCTGATGGTACCGTTACAATAATCTGCAAATATATAAACTCCTTGAATGTCGGCATATACATTGCCTCGATACACATAGCCTCCTGTTATGGAACAGTTTCCACTTCCAGATCCAGAAGAATATTCAGCTATTGGAAATGTAAGTTCGCTTTGTGGTGGGCAATTAGAGGTATTAAAAGGGGCTGAACCTTCATAACAGCGCCAGCCGTAATTTAAACCAGCATCTGTAGCAGAAGCTCTGTCAATCTCTTCCACTTCATTTTGACCCACATCTCCAATCCAAATATCACCATTTAAGGAATCAAATGAAAATTTCCACGGGTTTCTAAGTCCGTATGCCCATATTTCATCTCTAGCATCTGGATTTCCAATAAAAGGGTTGTCTGAAGGAATCGAATAGTTTTCTGCCCCATCTGGATTATCTATATCGAGACGAAGCATTTTGCCTAATAGTAAAGTGAGGTTTTGCGCATTGTTGTTCGTATCGCCGCTACCGCCACCATCACCTGAAGAAATATACAAATATTCATCGGGTCCGAACGCTAAACAGCCGCCATTGTGGTTGCCATTGGGTTGATTGTAATCTATAATTGGTAGCTCTGAGTTTTCATCTGCTACATCAGCATTAGAGGTGCTAACTGTAAACCTAGAAACTTGAGTATTTCCATTGGTATCAGTATAATTCACGAAAAAATAACCATTATTTTGATAATCGGGGTGAAAGGCAAGACCTAAAAGACCACGTTCACCACAACAAGAAACTTGACTAGAAATATCTAAAAAAGGTGTTGAATTGATTGTTCCGTCAGGGTTTAAAATTTTAATAACTCCATTTTGCTCTACCACAAATAGACGGTCGTCACCTGCATGCTGTAGGTTTACAGGACTGTTAAAACCATCCTTAAACAGTTCGATGGTGACTTCTTGGGCGGTAACTTCTGCAATAAATAGGAGTGCGAGGAGGTAAGGGAAAATTTTTTTCATGGTTTTCATTTTCTACTAAAATAACGAAAACCATTTAATAAATACTCTTAAATACGATTTGCTATTTTTTCACAAGCTTGATCGATCATATCATATACATTGTCAAAACCACTGTTTCCGCCATAGTATGGGTCAGGAACATCTACATTTTCACCGGGAAAAATTTCATCTAGTATTAATTGTACTTTCTGTTTATCTTCTTCTGTTTTAGCAAGCTTCAAAACATTTTCTTT